>Ga0209210_1000091_pt1 | contig 111770 bp, 108 predicted proteins | sample RifGroA1_FD_183991 | JGI IMG/M metagenome (GOLD analysis project Ga0209210, IMG submission 183991) | Contaminated groundwater microbial communities from Rifle, Colorado, USA - Rifle Groundwater A1 (SPAdes) (version 2) | ecosystem: Environmental > Aquatic > Deep subsurface > Groundwater >... | reverse complement strand
AGAAAGATGGAGAACCTTTTCAGTCCCCCCGCAGGAGAGTATGAGAAATCTCTATTAGAAGAAGAGCTAAGACAGCGTATCGACACTGATTCTCAACCTAGCGAGACAAATATTGTTAAGGGAGGAAAAGTTGCGTAGTCGAATAAATCAGGTTTTCTCCAAATTTGACCATCCTTCATTAAAACATCAGAGTGGCAATGCCCCACGATATAAGTATATGGTATATAGTATTTAGTATTTAGTATATGGAGAGGGAAAAGCTGCGTTGACAAGTTTTCTTTCATAGAGTTAAATAGGAATATGAATTCTACAAAAATGCTGCAGACTCTTATCGATGGGCAAGTGTCTATTCGAGAAGATATTAAAGAAGTTAAAGTAAATCTTGAAAAAACTGAAAACAGGCTGACTAAAAGAATTGATAAACTAGGTTTGGAGTTGGCTGAACTTTCAGATGATGCACCTACAATAAGAGAGTTTGGTAAATTTGAGAAACGAGTTTCAAAGTTAGAAACACGAGCAATAAAAAATTAATTTCTCTCCTCCTTCGTCAAGACTTCGAAGGACTACGCCCTCCTTCGCTAAAGTTTCGTAGGACTGCGCAAATTTGACACAAAGATATTATTCTATAAATTGAGGATTATTTTTTATAAATTCTTCATATGTGTTTTGAAGATCTTCGGCATTCGGATCCAATTGCAATGCCTTTTTTAAATGTTCGTAGGCATCTTGTTTTTCATTTGAATATTCGTAGTATCCGGAAAGAGCATAATAACACCATGCATAATCCGGATCCAATTCAACACATTTTTCCGCATTAATTCTAGCTTTCTCTAAATCACCAAGATGCAAGTACGAAAGCGAGAGTGAACTGAAAGGAGCACCATAATTCGGATCATGCTCAATCGCCTTTAATTGATATTCGATTGCTTTTTCGGTATTACCCTTTCTGTTTTCTGATACACCCAGCCAATAATAAGCAACCGCTTTTTCCGAATCTGTTTCCGCGTCTTTTAATGCCTTTTGTGCATCAGTTCCCTGCCTTTCCCAATTTCTTGTAATCCAGTCTGCCCTCGATTCATAAATCCTAGCGTCATAATTGGGTTTATTATTTAAAAATCCAACTATCAATATAAGAAAAATCATTCCAAATATGTAAAAGTTTCTAGCCAATCCCTTGTGTTTAATAATGATGAGAATCATCAAAGGAATGGCTAATACACTTAAAATTAATGAAGACGTAAGTGCGTCGAATTTAACCAATGCTTGATCAAAAATAGGTTTATTTTCTTCAAAATAAACCTTTTGCAAGATCGGTCGAACCGGTGCGGTTGTAAGAATTAATGCAAGTGAAAAAAATGCATCAACTAAATAATCATAAAGTGAACCAGAATTTTTTACTCTTTGGGGAACTACTGTAGTAATAAATTTGAAAAAAACATAAGAACCCGATTTAAAGATTCTATAAACAAAAATATAGGAAATAGATAGAAGTAAAGTAGTCTTAGTAATTTCTTTTATAACACTAACTGTCAGTAAATTTCTTAAATGAAATTCTATTAATAAGAAAAGAGAAAGTATTAAAAAAACAATCGATGCCTCGATAATAACCGAATATATGTAGCTATTTGAATTTCCGCTTTTTTCATTGGTCATTCCTTAATATTACATTATATTTGTTATAGTTTTTCTATATGACGTTCCAAATTTGACTATTGTATTTAAATAGCATTTAGTAAATCGAGAAAAATAAGTATAATTACTTCATGTGCGGAAGGTTTACTGTCAGTACTCCGGAAAAAATTGAGAAAAGGTTTAAGACGACCAATAAACTACCGATATTTGATGCAAGTTGGAATGTAGCCCCAAGTCAAATGGTTCCGACAATTACCAGAAATTCACCCAATAGGATTACCATGATGAAATGGGGGTTGATTTGGAGTAAAAATTCTAAATTCGGAACGATCAATATAAGAAGTGAATCAACTGCCGAGAAACCTTTTTTTAAGCATTTTTTAATTGATAAGCGCTGTTTAATTATTGCTGATTCTTTTTATGAGTGGGGAGAAGTTAATCTAGAGGGAAAAGATGAAAAATATCCTTTTAATTTTTATTTAAAGAACCGCGAACTTTTTGGATTTGCAGGAATCTATAACGATTTTGCCGATGCCGAGGGAAAACCCTATTTTACCTGTGCAATTCTCACAACCAGACCAAATAAAAAAGTTGCGAATATTCACACAAGGATGCCGGTAATATTGCAAAATAAAAATGAGGACTTTTGGCTGGAATCAGAAAATAAAGATTTCGATAAATTATTTAAACTTCTTAAACCTTATCCGGAAGACTCGATGTTAATGAATGTTGTAAGTAAGAGAGTAAATAATCCCAGAAATGACGATCCGGACTTGATAAAGGAATTGGAAGGATACCAAACTAAAATTCAATCTTAATAAACCACTCCAGGAACGATACATACTCTCCAAATTTGACCCAAACTATTCCAAATTTATTACTTCTTTTTGGCCATTTAGTTCTCCTATTTGTAGGGAAAAGTTGGAATCGTCCTCATTTATAGGGAAGCCGAGTCGGGTAACTTTGCCGGCGATAGGCTGGATTTCTACCGGGTCATTATGAATGTCGGGTGCTACCCAGTTTTCACTCTCATTGACCGATAATCTGATGTAGTCACGGGTGTTTACTTGTATGGAATTGCCTAGTGGGTTGTCGATGGTGATATTGACTATCAGAAAGGCCCTTCCTTTGACAGCGTTCGCTTTTTTTCCGTTCACAATTATTTCATCTGTAATTTCGTAATCGTCAAGGGTGTATTTCAATTCATTTACGGTATTGCCTTGCGAATCTTTTATAGGAATTGTAATAGATTTGCCTATTACCGTCTTTTTAACTGCTCTTACTGAAATTGTTGGAATCGGAGTTGGCGGAGTTTTAATTGTTTGAGTGGGTGTTGGCGAAAGTGACTTATCAAAAGATAAGTAAATATTTTGTTTTTTATAGAAAAGAAAGTTTACAAAAAGAGAAATAACAAGGAGAAGAGAAAGAATTAAAATGATTAATTTTGCCTTCATGAAATATTAACTATGGGTAGTATAGCAAAGAATTATTTTTCTTCAAATTTGACCATCCTGCATTAAAATTACTGAATGGCAAGCCCCAAGTTTTTTTGATCAGAATAATAAATATTGAAAGCAGATTATATATATAGAGTACTTGAAGCGATTAGAAGGTCAGATCTCCGCATGCAGTATAAACGCCTGCTTCAGGAACGGATTTGTGGATATTAATACCTAGCGGAAGTTCGTTTTCAAGTTGAGCCAAAGTTACTTCCAACAAAGTTGTCGACTCTCCATTAACAACGCTTGTAAGCGGATATTTTACCACGCCGACATTGGGGCAAGACCCGACATGAATATGTGCAGGTTGCGGCGTATCTTCGGGAAAGCTTTGCATGGAGAGAGTTACAATAACCTGCCCGTTTTCCCCTACCAGTGTTGCGGTGCCTGTTTCTCCCGATTCGTTTTGTTCGGCCAAAGTAACTTCCAATTGATTGGCCATTGAATCATCTCCCGTCTCTGTCTGAGTAATCTCCTCTACTACGGAAGTAGAAGGCTTTTTGTTTTTTGAGAGCATCATGAACCCCAAAACCAGAAGAGCTGCTAATACCAAAGCTATTACTACATTCTTATTCATGTGATTTATGCTACAAAACTATATTGCAGTTGTCAATAAATGCTTCTATGACACTTGTGAAAGTAGTGGGTTTTGCCGAATGATCCAAATAAACCTAAGTTTTATCCGAAATTAAGTTTTTCAGCTCCTCTATACTATCCCAATCGTGAATCGAAACCGCGATTATTTTGGGTGCATATTTTTTGAGTTTCCGTTTTATCGCGGAAAGAGCCTTGGCATCCGTCAGATCGGACTTTGTAATTAAAATAACTTCGGACTTTTTTGCCAGCTTTTTATTGTAACTTTTCATTTCTTTAGCCACAGTTTCATAATCTTTTGCCGGATTTTTGCTTTCCGAAGAAATGCAGTGTAAAAGGATGCCCACTTTTTCTATGTGCTTCAGAAATGAAACTCCCAAGCCACGGCCAAACGAAGCGCCTTCGATAAGTCCCGGAATATCTGCTATTACTTTGTCCTTAAAAACCCCGAGGCTCGGATAAAGGGTGGTAAATACATAGGCGGCCACCTTAACACGAGCATTTGTCAATTCATTCAGGAGGCTGCTCTTGCCAGCGTTCGGGAGCCCTATGAGGCCAAAGTCGGCGATGAGTTTCAAAACGAGAACTACTGTCCTTCTCTCGCCGGATAACCCAGGTTGAGCAAACTCGGGCGTAGTTCTCCTGGGATTTCTGAATTCATAATTACCACGGCCACCTTTTCCGCCAACGCAGATTAGTTCCCGCTGGCCGATTTTCTTCATCTCAAAAAGCGTTTCCCGGCTTTTTTTATCTATTACGGAAGTGCCTATAGGAACCCTTATTTCCAAATGCTCCCCGTCTTTGCCTGTCTTGCGATTCTTGCCCCCACGATGCCCGTCATCGGCTTCAAAAAGATATTTGGCCGTAAATTGATTCAGAAGAGTAAGATCTGCGTCTGTCAGCAAATACACATTGCCTCCGCGTCCGCCATTTCCCCCGTCGGGTCCGGAACCCATTCTTTTTCCGAAGGAAACTATACCCGCCCCACCGTGTCCCCCTTTGAGGATAATTTCTGCTTCATCGACAAACATATTTAAAATTATACAGCAGAAGCGCCGGAATTATCTTCAAATAAGCTCCAGATTTTCGACTTTTGAAAGGTAAATCCTTATAATATGGCTGTTGTTAACGATTTTTTATGACTGAAATCGAAAAAGATAAATATAAGGCTGTGTGGCTTTCCCATAGTTCTATCGGGGACTACTTGAAATGCCCAAGGCTTTACTTTCTTCGAAACGTTTACAAAAATCCCTTATCCAGACGTAAATTCACCATCATGAATCCACCGCTTGCTTTGGGTCAGGTTGTACATGAGGTTATCGAAAGTTTATCTTTTTTACCAACCAATGAAAGGTTTCAATATCCGCTGCATAAAAATTTTGAAGTTTCTTGGCAAAAAGTTGGAGGTGAAAAAGGTGGATTTAGAAATCATGAACAAGAATCGGAGTATAAGGACAGAGGATTAAAAATGCTCAAAAATCTCGAAGAAAATCCAGGACCCATTTTAATGAAGGCATTAAAATTAAAGTCCGAAGATGGTTTACCCTACTACTGGTTTCCAGAGGAAGAAAATATCATTCTTTGCGGGAAGATCGATTGGATCGAATATTTAGATGCAAGTAATTCTATTCATATAATTGACTTTAAAACGGGAAGAAATGAAGAAGATGATGCATCACTACAATTACCAATTTACTTACTTCTTGCTAAAAATTTACAGAAAAGAGAAGTGTCCAAAGCGAGCTATTGGTATCTGGAAAAACCGAATGGCATGACAGAAGTTGAGTTGCCGGAAATTGAGGATTCGGTTGAGAAGGTCAGAAAAATTGCATCAAGAATTAAGCTTGTGCGGCAATTAAATCACTTTGTTTGTGAAAGTAATGGGTGTAGATATTGCATACCATTTGAAAAGGTTGCGCACGGTGGCGGTAAGCTTGTGGGATTAAGTGACTACGGACAAGAAATATATATTGAAAAATAGTTGATCTACTCCAAATCTGACCCAGTGTTTTTTATTCAAACTTTGCGAAAACCAAGCACTTTAGGGCGTGGATGAGCAAAGGAGTGAACAAACTTGTCTCGACTTTTGTCGAGAATACTACGGCCTTCAGGCAGTAGTATTTTATTGAGGTGTTGACAGCAATTATTTCACAAAAATTCCAAACCTACCTCTGAACTCGCTATTAGGTTTCAATAGAATTAAACCTTTATGATTATTAAACGAATCAATATTACCAGTCATTGGTTCTATTGCAATTGACCGACGGTGTGGAGGAATATAGACTTGCAGGTAATTAAACAGATTTGTGCCTGTCTCCTGCCACAAACCGATTTCGGTTTTGTCAGAAGGGTTATAAATAGTCGTGACAGCCCTTTCCTCATTTATTTCCCCTATTGTAAAACAATCGTCAATATGCAAAGAACCAATAGGGGATAATTTGTTATATTGAAAATATAATTCCTTCCTGCCCGTTGGTATTTGTTTTTCATCAGTAACCATCCGCCACTTTACTGGCAATCTAAGCATAAGATCATCAACTCGGTTACCTAAACAAAAATAAGGGTGATAACCAACTGATAGTGGGATTGGTTTGTTGTCAGAATTCCTAACTCTTACTTCAAAATCTATTTTTTGAGGTGAGAGCGAATAAGTTATACTTGTAATATATTTAAACGGATAGCCCGGTTCGTCACCTTGGGATATATACGAAAGCGTAATGCTTGACGATTTATCTTTAACCTGAATTTTCGCTACGGAAAAGGGTTTGTTGTATACCAATCCGTGAATAGAGTGGTCCTGCTTGGGGAAATTGATGTGTAAATTATATCGTTCGTTTCTGAATGTATATTCGCCCCCCCTAATTCTATTTGCAAATGGAACAAGCAAGCAATTTTTATACAATTTGTTTTCAGTTAACTCTTTAACGTCTTTATCAAAATCTGTTATCGATTTAAGACCTTTTTTGGTAAGAAGAGCGGTTTTGTGAATTTTACCTCCAAAGTCCGGAATTACCGATAGATATTCATTTGTATTTTTGTTTTTTAATTCAACTACCTGATACTTCCCAAAAGTAGTTTTGTTTACGGTATACACGACCTTAGTATACAAAATTTTGCTCAACAAAAATATAAATACCCAGTCTTCAATAAATATCGGGGTTTCTGTAAATGTAGTCAAAATGGTCTATTGTTAGATAAAGGTAAAGTGCTTGTAGATAGAAATCCGCTCCCAAATTAGTTGGCACTTTGTTAAATATAAGAGGTAACTCAGTTGTTAGTTGGTTTAGTGAAAGTAGTAAGGTTGGGGAAGGTGGTTTAATGGATTAAGTCGATCAGGTTGAACTAGTTGGTGTTTCATCGGGGCAAAGATCTGAGTTGGCAAGTACGATAGAACAAATTGAGGCAGAATTTGAATAAGTTTCCGCGAAAGAAGATTTTAAAAGTCTTGTCCTTATAGAAGTTCGTGAATAATAGTAAGAAAACGTTTGGATGCCAGAGAAATTGTAAGAATTCCCGGCTATGCAAGACAATCTGAATGTATGGTCCCTTCTGCAGTTTCCGCGCGTAAATCTGCGTTAAAGTCCACTTCTTTATCTGATAAGAGTAATTCTTCTTGACTTTGTTTCTACCAAAAGTGTTTAAGCTATTGTACAATTAGCCACAATATGGCAAAAACAAAGCCCTTTTTCGAACCTCTTTCCCCGAGTGTAGATTTTCCAAAATTGGAAGAAGAGCTTCTAAAAGAGTGGAATAAGAAAGGAATTGTCAAAAAGTATTTAGAGAAAAACAAATCTTCAAAGAAAATATTTTCTTTCCTAGACGGTCCTATTACTGCCAATAACCCCATGGGAGTGCACCATGCTTGGGGGCGTACTTATAAAGATTTATGGCAAAGATTTTACAACATGAAGGGATATAGGCAGAGGTTCCAGAATGGCTTTGATTGTCAAGGCCTTTGGGTAGAAGTCGAAGTTGAAAAAGAACTTGGACTTAAAAGTAAAAAAGATATAGAAAATTTGGTGCCGGGTGATAAAAGAGCTTCAATTGCGCGCTTTGTTGAGCTTTGTAAAGAACGTGTTTATAAGTATGCGAAGGTACAGACAGAACAGTCTAAACGTCTGGGATACTTCATGGATTGGGATAATTCCTACTATACATTGTCGGATGATAATAACTACATGATTTGGCATTTCTTAAAAAAATGCCATGAAAAGGGGCTTATTTATAAAGGTCGGGATTCCGTACCCTGGTGTCCGCGCTGTGGAACAGCAATTTCCCAGCACGAGATGCTAACCGAGGACTACAAAGAAGCTACTCACGACTCTGTTTACATTAAATACCCAATTAAAGGAAGAAAGAATGAATATTTACTCGTCTGGACAACTACTCCCTGGACTCTTCCGGGGAATGTTTCTGTGGCTATTGATACTGACAGGGATTATGTTGTTACTGGCGGGGAAGTTAAAGGAAACACTTATTATCTGAATGAATATGCGGCCAAAAGATTGGGTCTTAAAATAATAAAGAAAATAAAAGGAACAGAACTTGTTGGATTAAAGTACGAGTCCCCATTCGATAATCTTTCCGGAGTTAAAAAGACTTTAGGAAAATACGAACACGAGGTCATTGCAACAGATGAGATGATTTTGCCTATTTCAGAAGAAGAGGGGACTGGTATGGTACATGTGGCGCCTGGTGCCGGAACCGAGGATTTTCAACTTGCTAAAAAACTTGGACTTCCTGTTATTGAGCTAATTGACGAAGAAGCTACATATATTTCTGATTTGGGAGAATTTTCAGGCAAAAACGCAAAAGAACACCCGGAAACAATTCTTGATTTTTTGAAAGATAAGGAAGAAGGTAAATATCTTTTCGACATAACTCCCTATACCCATCGTTACCCTGCCTGCTGGAGGTGCAAAACCGAGCTTGTCTGGAGGGTTGTGGATGAATGGTATATTTCGATGGACGGATCCGTCTCAAAATCAAAATCTACTTTGAGAAAAACAATGATGGAGGTAACAAGAAAAATACGCTGGATTCCGGATTTTGGGTTAGAAAGAGAACTGGATTGGTTAAAGAATATGCGCGATTGGTTGATTAGTAAAAAACGATATTGGGGACTGGCACTGCCTATTTGGGAGTGCAAAAAATGCGGCAATTTTGAGGTAATCGGTTCTAGAGAGGAGTTAAGAAAAAAAGTTATCGAAGGTTGGGATAAATTTAAAGGTCATACACCACACAAACCCTGGATAGACGAGGTCAAAATAAAATGTTTCCGCTGCGGAGAGATTACTGAAAGAATTCCTGATGTCGGTAACCCCTGGCTTGATGCAGGCATAGTTTCTTTTTCTACCATTTCAAAAGATAACAAAAGCACTCCATTCTACATTAGCGATCGAAAAGAGTTTGAAAAGTGGTTTCCGGCCGATTTTATAACCGAGAGTTTTCCAGGACAGTTTAAAAACTGGTTCTATTCGCTTCTGGCAATGAGCACAGTATTGGAAGACAGGGAGCCTTTCAAGAACGTCCTGGGATTTGCTCTGGCGTGTGATGTAGGGGGAAATATTATGCACAAGAGTAACCCGAAAACTTATATTTCGTTCAATGATGCTGCAGAAAAAGCAGGAAGCGATGTTATGAGATGGATTTTCACTAAACAGAATCCAAGATACAACTTACTATTTGGGTGGGAATTAACCGATCAAACAAGAAGGAGATTTCATTTAACTCTTTGGAATATTTATAACTTTTTTGTCACTTATGCAAATCTCGATGGTTGGACGCCAAAACCTGCAAGAGGCGTATCAATTAAAAATTTACTTGATGGTTGGGCAATGGCGCGCCTTCGGGAAACAATTATTGGAGTAACCGAATCCCTTGATAAATATGATGCGCAGACTGCCTCGAGTCTCATTGAGGATTTTGTGAGCGATTTATCACTTTGGTATATAAGACGCTCCAGAGGACGTGTAGGACTAGCCGCATCGGATAAACAAGATAAACAAGATTTTTATGAGATTTCTTATCTTATTTTGGTTAATCTAGCTAAAATTCTAGCTCCTTTTACACCATTTTTGGCGGACATGTTATTTACCAATCTCGTAAAGCCTGGATTTCCTGTATCAGTACACCTTGTTGACTGGCCGGATAAAGTATTTCTTAAGAATTTACAAGGATTACTTGGAGAAAAAATGGAAGTGAAAAAGTTGATGAAATATATGAAATTGGTTAGAAGTGTCGTAGAAAAAGGTCATTCGGCCAGGAAAGAAGCAGAGTTACCTGTGAGGCAACCGTTAAACTCGATAACAGTCTATTTTGATGAGAGATGTGATGCAAGGATGATGAAATTAATTGAAGACGAACTGAATGTTAAAGAGGTGATTTGGAAAAAAGGAAAAGAATTGAAAGTTAAGCTTAATACGAAGATTACTCCCGAGCTGGAAGAAGAAGCAAAAACCAGGGAACTAATTCGTAAAATACAGGAAGAACGTAAAGGAATGGGTATAGGACTTACCCAAAAAATAAAGGTTAAAACTCCCTGGATTCCAGAGAGTAAAAATCTTATCCAGAAAATTAAAAAAGTAACTTTAACTTTGAATCTTGAGATTGGAAATTTCGAAGTAAAAGTATCTTCTTAAAATCTGTATGTTTAATTTAACCGCTTCAAGAATTTGGGAAGTTATTATCGTAGTTACAATTTCCATTTTGATTCTTATCAGTACTTTCGTCTTATATTCTATTGAACCAAGTATTTATCCTACTTATTTTGTTTATATTGCCCTGGCAATTTTCTTATTTCTATTTTTTCTAAGAATTGACTTTGATATTTATCTGGCATTCTCCGGCCATCTTTATTTTCTGACACTTATTTTTTTGGTAATAACACTTCTTATTGGCCAGGTAACCAGAGGAGCTGTAAGATGGATTCCTTTAGGATCAGTCACTATTCAACCGTCGGAAGTGGCGAGAGCGTTCTTACTTCTTTACTTTGCAAAATATCTTACTGAAAAGGAGATAAATATATCCAGGTTGATGAAACTCTTTATAATATTCTTGATTCCTTTTGGCCTAATTTTGGTCCAACCTTCTCTCGGAGTGGCGATATTGACTGCCGGTGGATTTTTGGGAGTACTTTTGGCATCAAGCTTAGAGAAAAAATATTTTTTGATGGGCTTGGGAATATTTAGCGCGATTTTACCGTTAATTTGGTTTGTCCTTGCACCATATCAAAGAGAAAGACTAAGTTCATTTATTAATCCCGAGAGCGACCCACTGGGCGCCGGTTATAACAGTATTCAGTCTATGATCTCGGTTGGTTCAGGAAGACTAACAGGTCGCGGATTAGGAGAAGGTGTTCAAACCCAGCTTGAATTTTTACCGGAAAAGCATACCGACTTTATTTTTGCAGCAATTTCCGAAGAACTGGGGTTTTTTGGAGCAAGTTTAATCGTAGGCGGTTTATTCGTTGTTTTTCTTGTTCTTATTCAAATAGTTGCGAATGCCAAAAACCCTGCTGCCAGGGCTTACGTTGCAGGTGTCTTTTTAATTCTTTTTGCACAAAGCGTAATTCATATGGGAATGAACATGGGACTTCTGCCGATAACAGGAGTTCCGCTTCCTTTCGTATCAGCCGGAGGCTCTTCACTTTTAGGTACTGTAATTGCCGTTGCGATTTCATTAAAAGCCAAAGTTGATGCTTAGCTTGTTTTTGAAAGGCATTAAATATACAATACGAAAGCTATTATTATGAAAAAATACGCGGTTATTAAAATAAAGGGCAACCAATATAGGGTCTCTGAGGGGGATGAGATTTTGGTCGATAAGCTAGATGGAAAACCCGAGGCAGAGGTTTTACTTTCTGTTGATGGAGAAAAGATCAAGGTGGGTAAGCCGAAAGTAAGAGGTGCTGCTGTAAAAATAAAAGTCGTAAATCAGGAGGAAAAGGGTAAAAAGATTACTGTTCTTAAGTATAAAGCCAAATCCCGCTACAGAAGAAAGAAAGGCTTCAGACCAGTTCATACTAAGGTTCTCATTGAAAATATTTCATAGTAACAGTTCAACCATATAACAATATAACAATCCACTTCTTTCTATTCGCTTGACATCCGTGAAAATAAATATTATATTGTTTTCAGCACAGTATGGCACATAAAAAACAAGGAGGAAAATTAACACAAAGAGTAAGACCCCGTCCTAAATACCTTGGGGTAAAAGTATCTGATGGCGAAAAAATTTCTTCTGGAGGCATACTTGTCAGACAAAGAGGAACTAAGTTTAAAGCTGGTAGCGGGGTAAGAGTAGGTCGTGATCACACCCTTTTTGCTGTTCGAGAAGGGGTAGTTAAGTTTGGAAACAGAATGGGGAAGAAACAAGTTTCTATCGTTTGAATTGACCTAAATAAATCCCAGGTACCAATTACCCAGTGAATAACCATTGATTACATTGTGGGATTTGGGAAATTAGAAATTAATTAGAAATTATTAAAGTCTATGGCAGAAGAAGTTGTTCAAATCGATATTAATCAGCTACAACCAAACCCTTTACAACCAAGGGGTGCGATTACTCCCGAGTCCTTGGTTGATTTGGTAGACTCGGTTAAAGAACACGGCATTTTGGAACCACTTGTCGTTGCCAAAACGCCCGCTGGTTACCAAATAATAGCTGGGGAAAGGCGATGGCGAGCCGCGAGACTGGCCGGATTTTCTCATATTCCAGCAATTATTCGTGAGACTTCGCCTAAAGGAATGCTTGAAATGGCTTTGGTTGAGAACGTCCAGAGAGTGGATCTAAATTCTTTGGATCGCGCTAAAGGATTTGAAAGGCTTCAGACAGAATTTGGTTTATCTACTTCCGAAATTGCGACAAGAATCGGTAAGTCTGTTGCATATGTTTCGAACTCATTAAGACTTTTGACGCTACCGGATGCTCTTAAAGACGGACTCCTTTCCGGTCTTATAAGCGAAGGTCATGCTAGAGCTTTGGCTGCAATCGACGACTCAAACTTAATGGTCGAAGCCTATAAGATTATATTGAAAGAATCAGGATCTGTTCGACGCGCAGAAGAGCTTGCAAGACGGATGAAGGCAAAATCTCAGCAGCCTAAACGAAGCGGAGGAAGGCCTCAAGATTTCAGAATAGTTTCAGAAGAGATCGATCAGATGCAGGCTGAAATGGAAAAAGCCCTTACCTCTCAGGGAAATAGTGATTCCAACAAAAAAACGAATGTAAAATTAATAAGATCTCGGCGCGAAACCAGAGTTATCTTTGTTTTTAAAGGCGGGCTTGAGGAAACCGAGGAAAGACTTCAGAGAATTTATAAGGCGGCAACCAGCTAATTATTAGCTTTGTAAGTTACTCTCTCAATTACTCCTACTTTTGAAGGCGGCCAGTAGATGACCCAAGCTTTGCCTGATATTGCAGCTTTTGATATAAAACCCCAGGTTCTTGAATCCGAAGACGCAGCCCGATTATCTCCCATGACAAAATAAGATTCGTTCGGAACGATTATTTCCTGATCGTCTTTAATAAAATTCCCTCCTTGGGTATTGACTGTTTCGGGGATATAGGCTTCGCCAAGCTTTTGTTCATTTATAAAAATATATCCGTTATTTAGGGAAATTTTTTCGTTAGGAAGCCCGATAATTCTTTTGATAAACTCGTCTCCTCCCGCTCCGGGTGCTTCGAAAACCACTACGTCACCCCTTGCCGGTTCTCTTATGCGGTAAGTGATTTTATCAGTAAGCAAATACTCGCCGTCTAAAAAGTTTGGTACCATAGAATCGCCTTTAATTTTGTGGGGTTGAAGTATAAGTAGATATACAAACAAAAATATTGCAATAGCGAAAACTACAACCTCGGTTATGTCCAAAAAAAATGCTGTTAATCTCTTAAGCAACATGAATTCATTATATTGTTTCCTAAAGTTCAAAAACAAGTGAAAGATTTTTAATTATTTAGTAACACATCATGGGGTACACTTTCTCTCATTCCTTGGGAGGTTATTCGAACGAATTTAGCTTTTTTCCATAACTCTTGAATGTTTCTTGCGCCCGCATATGCTAATCCCGACCTTACCCCGGCTAAAACGTTCTCCATATAAATTGCGAGAGGACCTTTATAATCAACTAAGCTCTCAACCCCCTCAATTTGAGTTATATAATTACCATTTTTATCTGATGAATCGATCTTTACGTGTTTATCCTTTTCAGTTAGAGAGGTCGAACCATTATAAGTTTTATATTTTAATCCATTTCTGGTCACTATTTTTCCAGGTGTTTCGTCGATACCAGCCAACAGAAAACCACAGACAACAGCTGATGCGCCTGTTGCGAGGGCTTTAACAACATCTCCGGAATTTTTTATACCTGAATCAGGCATAAATGTTTTTTTATACTCTTTTGCAGCTTTTGCAACTTCGAGCAGAGAGGAAATTGAAGGGAGACCAAAACCAGTCACGACTCGAGTTATACATATTGGGCTGGCACCAATTCCGACAAGCAGTGAGTCCGCTCCTGCTTTATATAAATCTCTGGCACACTCATAAGTTGCAGCGATACCCGATAATATTGTGACTTTACGTCCAAACTTTTCTTTAACTATTCGTGTTGCCTCAATTGTTTTTCTCATGTGCCCGTGAGCAACATCGATATCAAGTGCATCTACACCCGCATTAACAAGACTTTGGGCTCTTTCTAAAAAACCGTCTTTGACGCCAACTGCGGCTGCAACAGGTACATTTGTTTTTTTAACCTTATTAACTTTATCAGCCTGCGAATCTACCGATTCAAATCTTGGCAAAATTCCCATACCACCCAGTTTGCCAAGTGTACTTGCCATTTTCACACCTGTTACTGTATCCATTTTTGTACTTATAATGGGGTTTTTTAACGTTAATTTGGAAGAAATCTGTGAAGTAAGGTCAACCTCGCTTCTGGAATTTATATCAGAATAGCGTGGAATTAATAGCACATCGTCGAAAGATAGAGCTAATGGAAAGTCGTGACTCATTTTGAGGTAATGACATATGAATCATTACAATAAAATATAGAATAATATAAATTACAAAGTCAAGCATTGATTCTTATTAAGATTTCAATCCACTAAAGTCCACTTTACTAGACTTTCATCTTTTTTCAAAAAATGAAACCTTCGTAGAAAACAAATTTAGTGTTTCGGATTTTTAAAATTATCAACTCCAAAAATCCAACTTTTGATGGTAAAATAAACTTTAAGATTCCGTAGCTCAGTGGTAGAGCGTTCGGTTCACACGCGCCCCGCACCAGACAAGGGTGCTTAGCTCAGTGGTAGAGCGATCGCTTCACATGCGATAGGTCGTAGGTTCGAATCCTACAGTACCCACACTCGGTGCGGGGTCCGAGAAAAGGCCGAAGGTTCGAAACCTTCCGGAATCACAATTCTTTTCCATCCATGGCCATACTTCTTACAACTTCCAAAATTTTGCTATACTTAATTCATGTCTGTTGCGACGAAAAGAAATATCTTTTGGCTTTTATGGCTTTTGATAATTCTTTCTGGACCAATTACGGTCATAAGAAATTCAGATATCCAAAATACTTTTGCAAACGCCATTGTGCTTACCAACTTTTTTCAAAGAATAACAGGCCTTCTTGCTTCCAGCCTTCTTTTTATACAAATAATCCTGGGATCCCGCATGAGCTGGTGGCTTAAAATAATAGGCTCCAAAGCTTACAGAATTCATACCGTTCAAGGACTTTTTGCTTATGGTTTTATGCTCGTGCATCCACTCTTTGAAAATATAATCGTATACCAGGATTCAAAAAGCATTACTGAATCACTGTCGGTTTTTATACCCAGCTTGGAAACTCAAAGGGACATATTATTGGTATTCGGGAGAATTGCTTTCCTTTTGGCTACGATAGCGGTGGTCGCTTCGTATTTTAGGACAAAGCCATTTTTTCGACGCAACTGGAGAGCGTTTCACATCCTTAATTACCTGGTTTTTTATCTAGTCTTTTGGCACATGAGAATAGGTAGTGATATTGCGACTTCGCCCTTTAAATGGGTGTCATTAATTGCTTTAGTTACTGTTTCAGGAAGTTTAATATACAGGATTCTTTATCCACAATATTTAAAACTCCGAGCTAAGATGGATGCAGAAAAAAAGTTACAAAAAGCGTAGTATTAAGCTATGATAATTGACGACGCAACCCGCTGGGACATTATTCACAAAAAGTCTCATAAAGAAACTGATACTCACTCAAAATACGCAGAAGAGAAAGAGGTTTTATTCCCGCGAAAATCACTGGTTGTTGAACTCGGGGCAGGAAGGGGGACTGATGCGATGTATTTTCTTGGGAAAGGGCATAGTCTTATAGCCTTGGATATATCTGCCTTCGCACTCAAGATTCTTCAGGAAAGAGCCAAAAAGATGAATTTAGAGAAAAAGCTTGTTGCCCGACAGATTGATTTCGGGCTGCAATTAATACCTGTCAAAGACTCCTCGGTTGACGTGGTTTACTCAAGAATTTCAATAAATTATTTTGGGTCTAAACAAACAACCAAATTGTTCAAAGACATTTACAGGATTTTAAAACCCGGAGGTTTGGCATTTATAAGTTTGAAGTCGCCGGATGACACTTTGGAAATGCAATACCTGGAAAGGAGTTCAACTTTGTATGAACCCAATGTTTTTATCGAAGGCGGGCTTCTTAGAAGCAGGTTTACGAAAGATCAGCTAAAAATTATGTTAAAAGCGGCAGAGATTCCAGAATTTAGCGTAGAATCCTACCAAGAGGATTTATCTACTAAAGGCGGGGATCATAATAAAGTTCTTTTCGTCAGCGAAGTCAGTTTTAAAAAAGTTTAGGAACGTCTAAAAAATCCTTTAGTTTTATCATCGTAGCTTCTTACAACCCTTCGTATATACCAACTCAAGAAACCTATTACAGGTCCCAAAGGAATTAAAATTAAAAATTTGACATTGATAAGAGCCAGAATAACAAAAATTAATCCAATGAAGCTGCCGAATAAAATCCATGCCCAGGCTTTATTATACCAATAAGAATCTTCTTCTTTGGGTTTCTCCAACTTAGATTTTTTTATTTCGGAAACATTAACTATACTTAAAATGCTGGACTTTTCAGCTTCAGAAGGCAATTCTTCTCTTTCCGGAATTAGCGTCATTTGATTAAAGTATATCACTTGCTTTTGTAAATCCCCTAGTGTATAAAGATAAATGTACCGCTATATTTATGCTTGATTATTTTGTAAAGACCAAATCTTATCTTGCCGGTCTTGACCTTAGTAAGGCCGATCCTTTAGACAAGAAGATAAATGAGCTTATTAATGACCCCGCTACTTACGAGCGCGCTTCACAAGCTCTCAGGCGCCGTTTCGTAAGAGGAGCAAGCGAGGTTGAAGCAGTTGATAGGAGTTCAAGAAAGACCAAAATAAAAAGAGAAAGAATAGGGGGAACCTATAAATATAAAATTCAGGGGGTAGACGGAAATTGGTTCGAACCTGAAGAGCGGATTTGGGTAGTAGCAATGTATGCACTCTGGCAGGACTCAAAGTGAGTTGCTTCTTGTAATCTTTCAGGGACTTATTCTAATATAGATTTAAGTATGTATAAAATGCTTTCGAAATTAAAAGGGGGTATAGCGGTATTTGCTAGGTTTCGAAGAATATCTTGGAGTAAGAAATTATTATATATTTACGTCTTTGGACTCATACTGGGAATAATAATGCTTCTCCTCTACGCATTTTTCCCCTCCTTGAGACTTTGTTCATCAATTTTCGGTCAGCAAATTTGTACCCCAGCAGGAATATTTTTAACTTTGGCATTGTCTCTGCCGGGGTATTTGATTGCCGGAAACTTATTATCATTTATTCCTGAATTACCTTGGGGGATATCACTTGTAATAGTAATAGTGGTTTCGGCTTTCTTTTATTATCTAGCCGGGTGGCTAGTGGATCAAAAGCTAGCAAAAAAAATGACGACAACGAAGTTTAGCAAATATTTAATAATTTTTGTTTTCGTGGTTTTGCTACTCGTCTTAATATCTTTAATTTGATGATTAAGCGCCCCTTTTTAGCTATTCTCCTTTGTTTGACAATTGTATTTTTAATAAGACCATCCCAGTCCGTCTTCGCACAAGTGGATTACGAGATAACAGATTTCTCGAATAAAATTACACTTCAGGAGGATACGTCGCTATTAGTTGAAGAGACAATAATAGTGGATTTCCATGTTTCTAGGCATGGGATTTATAGAATTATTCCCGTTACCTATTCTTACAAGGGGAAGACGATAAGAGCTGATTTTAAATTGGTTAAGATCACTGACGAGAGTGGGAGTCCTTACAAATATGATAAGAGTAGAATAGGTCAAAGCGTCCAACTTAAAATCGGCGATCCTGATATTACTATTAGTGGAGAACACACGTACGTATTAACTTACAAAGTTAATGACGTAGTACAAAGATATGATACCCATGATGAGATTTATTGGAATGTCACCGGACACGAATGGGATACGGATATTATTACTTCTTCCGTAAGAGTTAATTCGCCTTTTGCAAAAATTGAGAAAGTGGATTGTTTTGCAGGAAGTTTTGGTTCCACTCAAAGAGAGTGTAATTCAAGTTTTTCAGAAAAAGAAGCCGATTTTTCTTCATCTACGATTTTAGGTGACGGCCGAGATTTTACTATTGTAGTTGCTTTAAATAAAGAAAGTGACTTGGTTTTTCCGGGAAAAGCTGAAAATCTACTGGATTTCATGTTTGATAACTGGGGTTATTTGGTTTCTATTATTCCCTTTGCTGTGGTGAGTTACTTTTGGTTCAAAAAAGGCAGGGATAAAAAGTACGCCAGCGACAACGTTTATTATGAACCTGATGTAAAAAAGATTATCGACAGACCTGTATTTGCCCGAGAATATCTACCTATGGTTTATGCGCCGATTCAAGGTTATTCGCCGTCGGAAATTGGAACCGTAGTTGATGAGAAAGTGGATATTCATGATATTGTTGCCGAAATTACCGAACTTGCGCGTTTAGGATTTTTAAAGATAGAAAAAATAGAGAAAAAGAAATTGATAGGTAAGGTTGACGACTTTGCATTTATTAAACTTGAAAAAGACACAAAGGGTTTGGCCGAATATCAAACATACCTACTTGAGAAACTTTTTGATGAGGATACTACCGCCAGTTCGATTAAAGAAATTGAGAAGGTATATAGAGGTGACGAAAAGAAACTTAAAGAAAACCTAAAGCTGGCATCCGAAGATAAATATGTTCTTCTTTCTTCCCTCAAAAATAACTTCTATAAACACCTGGATGAGTTTAAGAAGAAGCTTTACGAGTCGCTTGAAATAGAAAGAGTTTTTGACGGAAAACCTGATAAAGTCAAACAGAAGTGGGTTGGAATATTTATTATACTGGAGATGACGTCAGTAATTATCCTATTCAATTTTGTCAGCATAACTGCAAACTTTTTCCCGCTGATTTTTTTTGGATTATTATCTATCCCTTCGGTGATATTTGCGATATCAATGCCGAGAAGAACAGCCAAAGGTTACTCTTTATTTAGGCAGATAAAAGGCTTAACGTTTTATCTTGGAAAAGGAAAATGGAGAGAAGAGATTGCTGAAAAGCATTTATTTTTCGGTGAGATGCTTCCCTTGGCAATAGCGCTTGGGATAGTTGATAAATTGGTAAAAGAAATGGAAGTTTTGGGTGTTGCCGCGCCTCAGTACTTCGGTGGTGTTGCGACAGGAGCAATTTATCATGACCTTACAAGATTTGAGTCAAGTACTGCAAGTACATTTGTGTCAGCTCCTGGCGGAAAATGGTCAGGTTCATCTTCATGGTCCGGCGGCTCCGGCTTTGGCGGAGGTTCCTCGGGCGGGGGATTTGGTGGCGGGGGAGTGGGAAGTTGGTAACACCCTATTATTACCGGTAAAATCCCGATATTCCCATTCAATCAAAATCCGATTTTGAATACGTTTGAATATCGGGATAAAATTCTACCTTGTAGAGTTAATTCCACTCAAGGATATCTTCTTCGATTTTGGAGCGGTTAAATTTAAGAATTCCTTTATAGGTACCCTTTTCCACTTTATATTCTGTCCAAAGTGTTTTGTCATTTGGTAGAAACTGTGCAACGATTATCGTAGATTCGTCTTTAATGGTGTTGACATTTATTTTATAGTTTTTTGATGTCGGCGATAATATAACCGATATTCCTGTGGCACTACTGGATTCTTGCTCAAGTTCAAATTTTACCTCTGCATCCGGACTCATGATAATAAGAGCTGATTCAGGTGTGGAAGAGGTGGCTGATAAAGGAGTTATTGAAATGTCTAAAAAGTCAAGAATTTCGTTAATTCCTTCAGATGATTTTACTAAATCCGAGTGGTTTTTATTTATTACACGGTTTATTAAAGCACCAGCTAAACCACCACTTGAAGTCCGAACCGTTCCATCACCCAGATCAGTATGATATTTTTTAGTTGGATCGCCATCCATCCAATTTCCTTCCTTGAGATCTTTTTTGTTAGCATCTTTTACGTCCAGTTTATAAAGAGTGGAAAAGCCTGTACCCGATAGAGTCCCGACCTGAACACCATAAAACGGGGAAGGAAAATCGTTATTGGGTAACCAGTTGTTTTGGGCATCTTGTGACGAAACTGCAATTTCTTGCTGCAGATTTTTATTAAATAAATAGTTAAACGTGGGAAGTAGATTTTGTGCGGAAGGTATATGATTTCGAACAGCTACCCGATCATTTCCAAATAAACCCGAGCACCTTTTTATAGCTACTGTCATGGCAATTCTTTGAAGTAAATTATCACTCCAAACTTCTCCCGCCGACCAGGCAGGATAAGCGAGAACGGCTCCTTGATGTGGTGACCCGACCGTCATAAGTTTATCCAGGTTGCTGTTTTCTTTAGTAAATTCAAGGTAGGCTCTTCCCAGAAGTCCGCCCATACTATGGCCTACAATGTATGAGTCTGTACTTTGGGATTGAATCAAATTACTTAGAGATTGAGTATGGTGACTAACGTCTTTCCTCCAGTCGTAGTAATAAGGTATAACGTCATGTTCAGAGGCAGCAAGAGTTTGTAATAGAGGATTATATATGTCCTCGGCAAAAGGAGACAGTTCCCAATTTCCACCATATCCTTCATCTTCACAGTTTAACAAAGCATCAGCATTCCAACTCGCCCCCATACCGGGAATAACTAGAACGGGTTGAGGTTCGGGTTCTAGAGAAGTCACAACAATATTGTCAAACCATACTTCAGTTGGGTATGATGCCCCCGTTGTTTCAGAAAGCTCAATTTTGCCCGAAAGATGCGGATTGTTATTGTCCGTATAATCAATAGTTGGAGTAATATCTTCCCGTAGGAAAACTTTTATTCGGTTGTCTACTACTTGGATCCTGAAGTGTGTGGGGACATTATCTGGTAATGAAATAGGCACATTGACAGGCTCCACTCCTGTAGTGGCAGTCCATTTCTGGAGCCACATACGGTTAGGGTACATATGTAAACCATATCCAACTGGTAAATTGAGAGATGGGATGACAGTAGATCTTTGATTATTAACTCTGAAGAAGACATTCCTATCCGCCCCTTGCACAGGGAGCATGTCAAATGAAAACTCATAGTTAGTCCATGTAAACTCTCCAGCTTGAGATCCAGTATAAGAAGATGGGGTCGTAAGAATTAATCCGTATCGATTACTTCCTTGTACATATTGTCTTATCCAGTTTCCCTGAATTATATTCCATTGATAACTTCTATCCAGTTCAAAATCATCATAAAATAATATTGCTTGGGCCTTAATAACCTGAGGATAAACCGAAACCATTAAAAAGAGTAAAAAAATATACACAAAATTCAATTGAAGTAGTTTTTTCATTGTTCTCATTTCATTTAAGAATTATGTAAGTTGTTTGTCAATATATATAACTGATACACTTCGAGTATGAAGAAGCTGTACGAAAGATATCACAGTAAAAGAAAATCTCAGAAGAGATTGATTGATGAAAATGACTTTACTTATCGATCTCTGATTCATTTTATTAAAAAATATGTACAAGTTAATGATAAAGTTTTAGATATTGGATGTGGTGTTGGTACAATAGACTTTTATCTGGCAAAACGTGGATGTAATATTATTGGACTTGATATTTCAAAACAAGCTATTTCTGTTGCAAAAAGCGACTCTAAAAACTTTGGATTAAATCATAAAATCAAGTTTTTTGTACAAAATTTTCCCAATACAAATATAAAGGAAAAATTTGAAGTAATTATTTGTTCTGAAGTTCTAGAACACCTCCCACAGGATAAATTAGCGATTAGAAAGATAAGAAACCTTCTAGTTAAAAACGGTGTAGTAATTGCATCTAGCCCATCAGAGAATGCACCTTTGTATAAGGTGGGTATTCTTAATAATTTTGATAGTTCAGTTGGCCATCTGAGAAGATATACGGAAAAAAGTTTTAGAAACTTGTTTGAGTATGCTGGTTTTAATATATTAGAAACTAATAAGACAGAAGGTGTAATAAGAAATTTTCTTTTTACAAATCAACTTGGCGGATTTTTACTACGAATACTTAACAAATGGCCTATATCTAATGTAGTAACTGTTTTGGACAATCTGACCATTCGATTATTGGGAGAATCTAACATTTATTTAGTTGCAGAAAAAAAATGAAGGTACTTTTTTTAACCCGTTTATATTGGCCGCATGTGGGGGGTGTGGAGAAACATGTCTATGAAATAGGTAAAAGGTTAAAGGTAAAAGGCAAAAGTGTAACAATAATAACGGAAAAATACGATAAGCACTTGAACGATGAAGAGATAAAAGACGGTATAAAGATAATTAGGATTGATTATCCAAAAATCAAATATTTAGGAATATTTTATATATGGTTCTGGCTTCTTAAAAATATCACTTTAATCAAAGAAAGCGATATTGTTCATGTCCACGATGTATTTATTTGGTATTGGCCGTTTAAAATTCTCTTGCCAAGGAAAAAAGTTTTTCTGACATTTCACGGAAGGTGGGGGGTTTATCCGATTCCCTTTACTGATATTTTGCAAAAAAGAATCGGAGCAAGATTTTCAAACGGATTAATTTGTATAGGAGACTATATTCCTAAAAGTTACGGCATAAGATCGGACACTATTGCATACGGTGCAACGTATATCCCCAAAAATATTCCCAAAAAGGATAAAAAATCAATTATTTATGTGGGACGGTTAGATAAAGATATAGCACTAAAAAAATACTTTTCTGTAATAAAAAAACTTAAAGGCTACAAGATTGAATTTTGTGGCCAGGGAGAGTTAGCTAGTGAAGCAAGTTTGTATGGGGAAGTTAAAGGTTTTGTTGATCCAAAACCCTATATGCAGAAAGCGAAATATTGTTTTGCATCCGGTTATTTGACGATACTTGAAGCTTTGGCGAATAAATGTCTTGTTTTCAAAACTTACGACAACGCTCTTCAGAAGAAATATTTTGAACTTACGCCATTTTCAAAATTCATAATTACCTCTAATAATCCGAGAAAACTATATGACAAATTCAAATATTACGAGAAGAATTCTAAAGTTGCAAATAAGCTAATTGAAAAGGGATATAATTGGGTAAAGTGGCAAACTTGGGAAAAATTAGCACAGGATTATTTAAACTTGTGGGCTCAAAGGCGACAATAATTACTTTATTTGTAATACTCCAGGCATTTCTTTGGACAAAAATAGGTATATTTTCAATTTTCATAGGCCAAAAAAGACTGCCGGATTTCGAAGCATATCTTTCATTGTCGGGCGACATTATCAATGGAATAAATCCTTATACTGTTTCTCATCTGCAGACGTTGGGTCCGCCATTGGTTATCCTGCCTTATTTACCATTCACACTCGTAAGTCTGAAAAGCGCTAAGATTATGGTTACATTAGGTAGCCTTGTTAGTGTCTATTTTACTTGTTACATTCTCGCAAAATATCTTAATCCTAAAAATAAATTGCTCTTTTTTACAGTATTATCAACTCTATTTTTGACTGCATTTCCCGCAAGATTCACGCTTGAAATGGGTCAAATAGGACTTTATCTTTCGCTTTTAATTACTTTTTTCATCGTAAGTAGGAACGATAAATTTAAAGGTTTTGTTTTATCATTTCTGATTTCATCCCGATTATTTTTTGCAACTTTATATATATCTTTAACAAAAAGATGTAGGATAATATTCTGGAGTTTAATCGGAATATCACTAATATTTGTTTTCAGTCTGATTTTTATAAGATTTGATTGGTATATTTTTTATGTATATGAAAAGTTACTTCCGCTATTGTCGACAATTACTCAGGCTACGAATCTAGATTACTACAATCAATCTTTAAGAAGTACACTTTTCCGAATCGGCCTCGGTGATTATTATTTCTATGTTCTATCAGGAGTAATGATTACGGCGGGATATTATCTTTACAAAAAACAGAATGTGTTGGCAGCAATTATATTATCAATTTTAATTACCCCGATATCGTGGCAACATTATTATTCTATGATTTTTCCGATTTTTGTGACGACATATTTTTTCATGAATAAAAATTTAAAGAACCTGTCAATTTTTTTTATAGCTTTATTTTTATGGTGGATTGAGTTTCCGTTCCTTCACACAACTGATCGTAACTTGATATCCGGTATCGTTGCTTCTCATTATTTTGTTTCAGGAATGTTGTTATTATATTTGGGATATAGTTTAAACATTACAAATAGGAGAATATGAAAGTTTCTGTTTGTATTACAGTTTATAACGAAGAAAGAAGTATTTCTAAACTTGTCGAGAGTTTGTTGAGACAATCGAAAAAGCCTGATGAAATTGTAATTGTCGATGGGGGATCGGGTGATAAGACCGTAGAGATAATAAGGCATTTTCAGAAAAAGGATAAAAGGATAAAACTTTTAATTGAAAAATGTAGCCGTTCAAGAGGGAGAAATTTGGCGGTTGAATTGGCAAAAAACGACATTATTGCAATGACTGATGCAGGTTGTGTGCCAAAAAGAAACTGGCTTGAAAACATAACTGAACCATTCAAGCACAAGGAAGTGGATATCGTTGCTGGATTTTACACCATGAAGGTGTCTGACTCCTTACAAAAGGCATTTTCGGTATTTTTGGGAATACATCCAAAGGATTTCGACATTAATTTCCTGCCGTCAACAAGATCAGTGGCCTTCACAAAACAAGCATGGGAGAAAATAAGCGGTTTCCTTGAGAATCTTGAGGATACTGCAGAAGATACTGTCTTTAATTACAAAGCCTTAAAACTTGGGCTAAATATTTCACGAATGAAAAATGCTAGGGTAGAGTGGGAAATGCCAAAGACTTTCTCCGATGGGATAATCAAAATCTACAAGTATGCAAAAGGTGATGCAAAAAGCCGAATCTGGCTATATCCATCAAAAGGCCTTGCGTCGCACAATATAAAAGCACTTTCGATCTTTGCGCGCTATATCCTCGGTATTTCTTTTATTTTTCTTTATTTATTTAAGCTTGTGGTACTTCTGGTACCTTTGATACTTGTGATACTTTATATCCTTTGGTCTTTCCGCAAAGTATTTCTTAAAACAGGCGATTGGATAGCCGGGTTATGGGGAATTTTAGTGCAATTTACCTCAGACTTTGCGGTAATGAGTGGATTTCTTATGGGACTTAGAAGATGATATACTTCTGTTCGGAATGAACGGTAGAATTTTTAAAGATAAAACAATATTAATTACAGGTGGAACCGGTTCTTTTGGGAGCTTTTTCGTTAAAAAGATTCTTCAATATAAACCTCGGAAAATAATTATTTTTTCAAGAGACGAAGACAAGCAGTATTGGCTGCAGAATGAATTAAAAAATGACATTAAACGATTGAGGTTTGTAATCGGAGATGTTAGAGAAAAAGCGTCTCTTTTAAAAACAATGAGGATCGGGGTAGATATTCTGATACACGCAGCTGCCTTAAAACAAATTCCAAGTACAGAATATAACATTATTGAAGCCGTAAAAACTAATATTCTGGGAGCGCAAAATGTGGTTGATGCGTCGATTGAAGCCGGTGTTGGTAAGGTTCTTTCGATTAGTACTGATAAGGCAGTTGAACCGGTCAATGTGATGGGGATGACTAAGGCATTGCAGGAGAGAATATTTATATTGGGAAATAAACAGGCAAAGCAAACAAAATTTGCATCCGTCCGTTACGGCAATGTTGTTGCATCAAGAGGTTCAGTTATTCCTCTTTTCAAAAAACAAATCGAGGAAGGAGGGCCTGTAACTGTGACGGATAAAAGAATGACCAGATTTATCTTTACCTTATCGCAGGCAACAGAATTAGTTTTTAACGCCTTAGATAACATGGTTGGAGGAGAAATATTTATACCTAAAATCAGACCATTAAAAGTTTTCGATCTTGCACAGGTAATGGTGAATGAACTCCAACCAAAAAATAAAAATATAAAAGAAATCGGTATACGTTCCGGCGAAAAATTGCATGAAACTTTGATTTCTCCAATTGAATCATTGAGAAGTGTCCGAAAGCGAAAATTTTATGTTATCCTGCCGCAAATAGAACTTAAAGACATAGGCTTTACCTATAAGACGAATGTGATAAGAAAACGCCAGTTCAGGTATGCATCTGATACAGGTCCATTTATAACAAAGTCGGAAATAAAAAAGATACTTAAAGATGAAGGATTATTAAATTAGTACAATTTATTTACTTTTTCCGTAAGTCCCAGATTTTAAGGCGAGAATACCGTTTAGCTCTGATTGTAATCGAGCGTGATAATCAGGCTCTTGCATTAGTCTGCTGATTAGCCGGTAGTAATGAGGGCTTCGTTGAATAAGAATATCTTCAGCGCTTATAAATGAATATTTGATATTAGTATTGAAATCTATAAGATTTTCTTTGATATCAAAACCTACTCTTCCTGGTGCCAGTTCGCCAAGCCTTAAGAGCATTCCTCTGGCTCTGGGTATATGATAAGCGTTAGTTAAAAAGGAAATTGCTTTATAATCCCGAGTGCTACTTATTACGACCGCTTTAGAAAGTTCATGGATCGTGGTTTGCGAGAAATCTTCTGTGTTTATTCTATTTTCGGGAACACCCAATCTTATAAGTTCATTACTCATAATACCCGACTGACTGGGGTCTCCCTCGTTTGGATAATAACCACCTGTCATAATGAAGTTAGTGTCATGGAAATATTTTGATAACTCGGCTGCGGCGATTATTCTAGCTTTTCCACCCAAAACTCCATAATTGCCTTGTGTGTCCGAATAAGCACTGGTTGAATAACCTCTTTCTCTTTTGACTGTTCCGCCGCTTAAGATAAATACCGCATCGGGTTTAAATCCTCCAATTAAGTTTTCGTAATAATTAAGCTTGTATTCGGCTTGTTCAACCATTTCGAAGTATTTTAGTGCCTTAACTCTTTAAAGTAAAGAATTTGAAATGCTTTAGATCTCTTAGGGTATTAATCTTTATTTCAGTATTGACAAAAGAATTAAACGGTCGCCTTGCTGAACCTTTTGTGTTTTTGAATTTTGCCGGCTTTACCAGATTAGTATTAATTCCAAACGTTTTACATATTTGAATTGCAAATTCATATTTTGATACCTTTGAATTGGAAAAAACATTTAATATTCCGTATTTATTTCTCTTTTTGAAAATTTCTTTAGCCAGGCGATTAATGGACACTGGATTAAAAAAAACATTAGTATATGCAGTAACTTCTTTATGATTTAGTAACTCTCTTACTAGGTACAATTGTTTGCTATAGAAACTGGTTCTTATTATCAACGATTTTGATTTGTCCAATTGTTTTTCATTGAGATATTTTGTAAAACCATAATAATTCACAGGGTTCAAAGCATAATCTGATGTAATATGAATTAGCTTTTTATTATACTTTTTGCATACTGATTCTATACAATTTACAGCAAAAGTATTTACATTAAGGCACTTGTCTTTATTATTCTCACAATATTCGATATCTGTTATTGCCGCGCAATTTAGGATATATTTGGCAGATGTGTTTATAATAACCTTTTCTACATCATTTTTAGATGTTATATCACATTCCTTTTTCGTCAGAGATTTTGTGATCTTCGGATATAATAAGAAAAAACACCTTGCAAGTTTTGAATTTCCTCCTAATATGAGAATTTTTTCCATATATTTGAGAAATGTTAACACAAGTTATTCTAAACTTATATAAAGATGAGAAAAGGTAAATTTACTACTCGTACAAGATGCCGCTTCTGTTCGAGTAAAAGGTTAGTGAAAATCCTTGACATGGGTTTAATGCCCTTGTCGGGAGACTATCTATTGAGAAAAGATATTGGGAAAGAATATTATTACCCGTTAAGAATCTATTTTTGTAAAAAATGTTTCCTTGTTCAAATCCTAGATGTAATTTCACCTGATATCTTATTTAAAGATTACCGCTATTTATCTTCAGTTAGTTTAAAAATGCACTTTAAAAATTATGCTAATGAAATGACTAATAAATTCCTGAGAAAAGGAGATTTTGTTGTAGAAATCGGAAGCAATGATGGTGTGTTACTACTTCCATTGAAAAAGCTTGGAATAAAAGTTCTAGGAATCGATCCAGCAAGAAATATTGCAAATATTGCAAAGAAAAAAGGAGTTGATACAATCGTGGATTATTTTAGTGAAGAAAAAGCAAAATATATCTTAGCCCGAAGAGGTTTGGCTAATGCAATATTCGCCAATAATGTCTTGGCGCATATAGATAATATGAAAAATGTATTTAGAGGAATCAAATTACTTCTGAATCCGAAGGGAGTCTTAGTTTTTGAGGTTCACTACTTTCCTGAACTTGTAAAGGGACAACAGTACGATTTTTTTTACAATGAGCATTTGTGTTATTACACAACTTCCACACTTCTGCCATTTTTAAAAAGTTATGATTTGGAAATTTTTGATATAAAAAAGCTGAATTTGCATGCGGGGTCAGTCAGGGTTTATGTGAAATCTAAAGGAAATAAAAATTATAAAAATAAGATTTCAGTAAAAAAAATATTAACAGAAGAAAGAAATGAGAGTGTTATAAATGAGAACGTGTCAAAAGAATTCTCAAAGAATATTTATAAACATAGATATGAACTTAGGAAATTTATTCTTAGTCTTAAAAAGAAAAGGATTAAAATTGTCGGTTACGGAGCATCAGGAAGGGGAAACACATTATTGAATTTTTGTGGTATAGATAAGGAAATTATTGATTATATTGTTGATGAGTCACCTGAAAGACAGGGTAGATTTACTCCGGGGACCCACATACCAATCGTTAAACCCGATTTTTTTAGAAAAGATACTGTGATGTATGCGCTACTTTTAGCTTGGAATTACGAACAAAGTATTATAAAAAAAGAAAAAGATTTTATTAATAAAGGTGGACGATTTATTATTCCTTTACCAATAATAAGATTGGCTCCAGAATAATGTAAAATAGTTATGTGGGATATATAAAAGATGCAATAAAAGGTGTTTCGTGGATGGGAACTTTAAGAGTACTTATTAGGGGACTTGGATTTTTTAGAATTGCGATACTGGCCAGACTTCTCACTCCCTCACAATTCGGAATATTCGGCATTGCAGCGTTAGTGCTTTCTTTCTTGGAAATAGCAACCGAAACAGGGATAAATATTTTTTTAATACAAGTCAAGGAAAACATAGACGATTTTATCAATACCGCCTGGATTGTATCAATCTTAAGAGGAATATTAATTTCGTTTGCAATAATTATAAGCGCACCATTGATAGTAAATATTTTTAATTTATCCGAAGTATATCCTTTACTGATTTGGGTAAGTATGGTTCCTTTAATCAGGGGTTTTATAAATCCTTCCATTGTAAAGTTTCAAAAAGAGCTGATGTTCAAAAAAGAGTTTATTCTTCGAACGACTCTCTATACGTTAGATGCGGTGGTTGTTATTATTTTTGCATTGATTACCAGATCAGCATTAAGTTTGGTTATCGGACTTATATTTTCATCTTTATTGGAGGTATTGTTATCGTTTATTTTTGTTAAACCGCGACCGATATTTCATCTTGATATCGGTAAAGCTAAAAAAATTATAAGTCGCGGCAAATGGATTACCGGTTTCGGTTTATTTGATTATCTTTTCCAAAATGTCGACGATTTCTTTATTGGAAAAATAATGGGGACTTCACCTCTTGGAGTTTATCAGGTGGCTTATAAGATCTCGTCTCTTCCGGTTTCCGAAATTGCAGATGTTTTCGCAAAAGTTACATTTCCAATCTATTCCAAATTTGAAAGCGATAAAAAAAGAATGAAAAATGCTTTTATAAAAACACTTACGGTTTCTGCTGTTTTGATGTTATCTTTCGGAATTTTAATATTTTTATTTCCGCTGCAAATTATATCAATTCTTTTGGGATCGAATTGGCTGGAAGCTGTTGATGTTTTAAAAGTACTGGCTGTTTATGGCGTTTTAAAGGGATTAACAGGAATATCGCAGACTTTATTTTTAGCAATCGGGAAACAGGAATATATTACATTTATTACTTTTATAACGCTTTTGGGTCTTAGCGTGGCAATTATTCCTCTTATTAACAAATACGGAATTATCGGTGCAGGGACTTCCGCCGTAATAGGTTCTATCTTTGGACTTATTATCACAATTTATTTTACTTTTAGATATTTTAAAAATGATAAAAAATGAAAAAAATTGGGAGACTCCTGAATGCAACCTCTGCGGAAGTAAAAAATACCATGTTTTTTTGGATAATATCAAAACATGGATAACCAAAGGTAGGTTTAGGATTGTGAAATGCCTGTCGTGTAATTTAACATATTTATCACCCCGTCCAAAGAAAAAATATATTTCAAATTTTTATCCGCCGGAAACTTACTGGGGTGTAAATATACTTAAAGATACCAAGGGTGAAGATTATGAATTAAGAGATAAAGTTAATCGATCAATATTTAAATATATATTTTCCAGGAAAAACAATGGTTTCATTATTGACTTAGGAGCCGGAACGGGTCTTTTTTTGACAAAATTCAAACAAATGGGATGGAAAGTAGATGGAGTGGAATTATCGGAAAAAGCGTGTAACTATGCAAGGAAAAGATATAGAATCAATTTGAAAAAAAGGGATTTTTTAGATTCAAAATATAAAGAAAATTCAGTTGATGTAATTACCCTTATAGGTTGTTTGGAGCATTTGTATAAACCAAAAGAAACCTTGAGAAAAATTGTAAAAGTGATAAAAAAAGACGGAATTTTAGTAATATCTGTGCCTAATATAGATAGTCTTGGAAGAATTATGTTTAAAAAGAATTGGTATGCTCTGCAACCGCCTACACATTTATATCATTTCTCTTCAGAAACTATAATTAAGATTTTAAGTTTATCGGAATTTAAAATATTAACTATTGATCACTCTAATCTATATCAAAATTTTTATGTATTATTTGAATCCATGAGACTTATGTTTTCGCCAAAATTCAGAAATGAAAGGAGATTCGATTTCAAAAAATTATCTAAAAACAAAAGAGATTCAGGTAGGAATAAATCTTTAAGATTGGAAACCGGAAAATTTCTTGCAAAGATTATTGCATCGGTCCTATTAATATTTGAAGTTATATTCAAGAAAGGAGAAATAATTACCGTATATGCAAAAAAGGCCTAAAGTATCGATTTTAATAGTATATTACAGGGAAAAAGAGGAGTTAATAAAATGCTTGAATTCTATTAATAAGTCGAAAACTAAATATTCTTTCGAAATAATTGTAGTAGATAATTCATCCGAAAATGAAATAAAAAATATTATCAATTTAGATTTCCCAAAAGTCATATATATAAATTCACCAGGGAATATCGGATTTGGGAGAGGAAATAATTTGGGAGCAAAATACGCAAAAGGTGAATATTTATTTATTTTAAATCCCGATTCGAGTTTATATAAAGATACTCTTGATCAACTTCTAAAATTTTTGCTGGCTAGAGACGGAAAATGTGTTGTTGCACCCATGCTTTATCATTCAGACGGAAAAAAGTATCATTTGCTGGGCAGTAGAGAACTTACTCCTTTCAAAGCCTTGATTACTTTGACATTTATAAATAAATTATTTCCTAATAATCGGGTATCAAGGAATTTTTGGTATGAGACAATAAGAACTAAACCTTATCAAGTTGAAATCATTCCAGGTCTATTTATGATTAAAAAGAATTTATATAAAAAGTTGGGAGGTTTTGACGAAAAGTTTTTTTTGTATTTCGAGGATACGGATTTTTCCAAAAGAATATTTAATTTGAGAATTCCTTCTTATATTTTACCAAAAGCGAAGGTGGTTCATATCGGCGGATCCGGAACCAAAAGAATAGAAAAAATTCAGGAAATATTTTCCAAAAGCAGATTTTATTTTTTTAAAAAACATTACGGATTTATTTGGGCAACAATCATCCATTTTACAGCTTCTTTTTCAAAGTGGACGATTATGCTATCCATAATTTTATTATTAGGAACTTTTCTTAGATTTTATAGAATTCAGGAAAATTTTATTTTTTTAGGCGAAAATGGACTTGATTACTTAAGAATCAAAGATTTCATTGAGAAAGGCGAATTTCCTCTTTTTGGCCCGCAAACATCTCATGAGTGGTTTTCGATTGCGCCGCTCTTTTATTGGTTATTTATGATTGTAATGCCTTTGGGAGCCTTTGAGCCGATAACAGGTGCTTATTTTTTCGCAGGAGTGGGAGTCTTGGCTATCTTGATATGTTATTTGACCTTGTCCAAGGTGTTGGATAGAAAGACAGCGCTCATTTCTTCATACTTGGTTGCAATTTCACCCCTATGGATGCATTACACGCGTGCATCAAGATATAACGTGGTTGCTGCCTACCTATTCTTCCCTTTTATATATTTTTTGGTAAGAGCACGGGAAGATGGAGGGAAAAGTCTTTTTTGGTTGGGATTAACACTTGGGTTTATGTTTAGTTTTTTTCCCAGTCCGATTGTTCTTCTTCCGGTAGCGATATTTATTATTTTTCTGAAAAGAAAAATTATAAGAATGAAATATCTTATGTCTGGGGTTGGAGGACTTCTTATACCCAATATTCCTTATATTATTGGAAATATCGGTAATAAATTTGAAATGATCATAAATATTATCCAATGGGTTCCGTACAGAATATTAGGATTTGTCGGAGTTTACCCTAAAAATACAGCAAGTTCAGACATTTTGAAAGCAAATCTTTTTTCTTTATATGACTTTTTCCAAGAAAGTTTTTTGGCCAGCGATTCAATTATTGCCTTGGTTTTATTTCTTTCGGTTTTGTCATATCTCTACTTCAAGTTGAAAACCAAAGAAAAAAACATTTTATTTTGGAAAACTTTGGCCTTGGTCTTTGTCATAAGCTATTTGGGATTATTCCTTCACGGAGATCCTCCCGAGCATTATTATTTTATTGTTTTTCCGGTTCCCATTATCCTCTTAGGTTCTTTACTGGCTGAAATAAGTAGCAAAAGGATGGGCAGGTATTTGTTGACTCTAATTTTTCTAATCTTAACATACTTAAATACGATATATTATTTTTCAAATAAATGGTTTTTTATTCCCCAGGATGCGGTGGTGGATGGTAAATTGCCGGTTCCATACCAAATGCAAGAGAAAGTTGTTGATACGATAATCAAGGATGCGAAGGGGCAAAAATTCGGCTTAAAAAGGATTGGCGAGTTTGATAATTTTAATAATGATTTTGCTCAAAACTATATTTATCTTTTGTGGTTGAAAGGTAACCAACCTGTTAGCGAGACCGTTATCTCATATACAATATATGAGGATACTCAAAAAATACCAGATAATATTGAAGGAGAAATATTTTGGATTAACAATATTGCCATAGTTAAATCTGATCATTCCAGGAGTGTGCCTGCACACTCCTGGAATGTAGAAAAGAAAAATGAAGATTTCGGCAATAGTCTTAACTAAAAACGAAGAAGACAATATTGAGAAATGTCTTAAAAGACTAACTTTTTGTGATGAAATTATTGTTATAGATGATAATTCGACTGACGACACCGCCGTTTTGGCGAAAAATATCGGTGCAAAAGTTTATTCCAGAAGTCTTAATGGTGATTTCGCATCGCAAAGAAATTTTGGATTAGAAAAAGCAAAAAGTGAGTGGGTACTATTTATCGATGCGGATGAAATTGTAACTCCATCTCTTCGTGAAGAAATAAAACAAATGTGGAATGAACAAATATACAAATATTCCGGCTTTTATATTAAAAGGCAGGATTTTTTTCTAGGTAAGACATTAAAGTATGGAGAGGCGGGTAACATCAAACTTCTTAGATTTGCGAGGAAGGGTAAAGCTAGATGGAAGCGTAAAGTTCACGAATATTGGGATATTGACGGTAAAACAAAAACTTTGGAAAATCCGTTGGTACACAATTCACACCCAAATCTAAAACAATTGATCAACTCATTAGATTCATGGTCAAATTTGCATGCTTTAGAAAATAAGTCAGAAGGTAAATCCTCAAATCTGTTAAAAATAATTACGTTTCCTTCAGCACATTTTGTTAAGAACTATTTTTTCAAAAAAGGATTTCTTGACGGAGTGCATGGATTTACCTTTGCAATATTCATTAGTTTTCATTCGTTTTTATCATGGAGCAAACTTTGGTTAAACCAGAAAAAAGATTAGAAAAAGTGAGGGAGTACCTGCTTTTTACATATTTGGCAATATTCCCGTTGGGCCAACTTCTTAAGTTTCGAGTAAGTCTTATTAATTTCAGTTTACCGCTTCATCTTGCCGACATAATTATTGTTATTTTCGCTTTGACTAATCTATTTGGAAAAAAAAGCGGCTTTTTTTGGATTCCGATATTTTCATACATTTTTTCTTTTACGATATTTAAACCTTATCAACTTATTGTCGGAGGACTTTACCTTCTAAGACTAATTTTTTATGTTCAATTTAGCACCTCTGTCTATAAATTAGTAAAGGATCAAAAAATAAAAAAAGATCTTCTCTTTGATAGCCTGCTAAGCATTTCTTTTTTTATCGGTTTTTATGGCTTATTGCAATATTTTTTATATCCTGATATTCGCGGAATGACAATACTTGGTTGGGACGACCATCTTTATCGCTTAGTTTCTACGTTTCTTGATCCCGGATTCACTGCTATCTTTTTGGTATTCGGTTTTTTGGTAAGTTTTTCAAAGTTTCTTGAAGGAAAAGGTAAGAGATTTCTAGCTATATGCACTTTTTTAACCTTGTCTTTGGCTTTAACCTATTCAAGAGCAGGGTATCTGGCTTTTATTTCTGGATCTCTTGCGCTTTTAGCTCTCTATAAAAAGATTACAAAAATAGTCCCCATTATTGTTATTTTTGTCATCATTTTGCTATTTATACCGAATTACGGAAGCGAAGGGGTTAGATTGGGGAGAACAAAAAGTATAGTTGCCAGAATTGTAAGCTACCAAGAAGGATTTTCGATTTTTAAGGAATCTCCCGTTTTCGGAGTCGGTTATAATAATCTTTGTGTCGCAAAAGAAAAATTTCTGGGTCAGCCCGTTAACTTTGAGTCGCATGCGTGCTCCGGAGTTGAATCGGGTCTTTTGACCATACTTGCGACAACGGGCATGATGGGGTCTATTATTTTTGTTTATTTACTCATTAAGCGTTTACCGCTCATGCCCCAAAATATGTACGGAAAGACACTTTTTTCAGTGATGGTGTCACTACTAACTCATAACTTCTTTATCAATAGCATTTTTTATCCCTGGGTTATGGGTTATATTGGAGTTCTTATTGCAATTACTTCAAGGAGTAAAAGAGACGCTTAAGGTTTTTTCGGTTACGTTTCCTGCAGAATCTTCTGCCTTAATAGTAAATGTATTAGTGCCCTCTGAAAGAGAAGAGGCGAATGAAAAAGTTTTGTCCTGTTCTACAACCACCATCCTAGAATTTATTTGGACTTGTGTGCCTTCTTCCACTTTTCCTTCAATAATAATTTGTCTTTGCAAGTTTCCGAAAAATTCGGCTCCATCAGCCGGCTTTATTATTTCAATTTCGGGTGGTTCTTTGTCATAAGTAATCTCTAAAGTATCAGTTTTTTGGCTTTCATTCCCAGATGAATCCTTACTCGATGCAGAAATTATATTAACCCCGTTATTTAAGGGAATATTGAGAGAAAAACTACCTTCGGAGTTGGCAAGAACGTCTTCGGATTTAGAATTAAAATATATAGTTACGCTTGCTCCCGGCTCTGTTGTCCCTTGGATATCAAGTCTTTCTTTATTTGTTGCACTAGGAAGAGGCGTAAGCCTTGGTGGTGGTGGTGGGGTTGTATCCGATGTTTCAACGGGCTCTGAAGTTTGTCGAAGGTCGTATATAAAACTGGCAAACTTAGCGACAAGCGGTAGGCCATAGAAAAAGATCAAAAAGATAGTAAATAATGTTAATACAACAAAAAAGAACGCTTTTCTTCTGTTTCTTCTCTCTTCTGTAATTAAGCGTCTTGAGTACATATTTTTAATAGGCACATGAGCCAGGAGTGGGATTCGAACCCACGACCTAAGCTTTACGAAAGCCTTGCTCTACCAGCTGAGCTACCCTGGCGCGTCTAAATGAACTTCACTACTATATTGCATTTAAATTATACTATAAGAAAAGATTTGAGGCTAATAACCCGTAAATTTTTCGGACGTAACTTTAACCGATGTAATTTTGAGAGATCCTAAGACTTTTTCCATGGCGTCAACCATTGGAGGAGGACCGCAAAGCCAAAATTCCATTTTGGCTAGTGATTGGTGATTAGTGATTAGTGATCGGATCATATTTTCATCAATTCTTCCTGTTAATCCGGTCCATTTACCATTTGACTCTTCAGGTTTTGTAATTGTCATATCAACTTTTATATTAGCGAAATTTTTCGCCCAGCCTTCCAATTCTTCTCTAAAAGCAATTTCTTCCGGAACAGAATTGGAGTAAATGAGATGTAGTTTTACATCAGTTAATTTTTTGTCGGTGTTATACTTTATGAAGCTTCTGAAAGGAGTAATTCCTATTCCACCCGCAATAAGTACATGGTTACCTTGTGTACCTGCCTGAGCAGGTAGGTTTTCATCAAGAATAAAAGTGCCATTCGGTCCCTCCCCCTCGATTTCTGTACCTATAGCAAGTTCATCAAGTGTCTTTTTATAACCAGATTCTTCTCGGATTCTAGTGGTTAGCATTAGTAGATGGCCTTCAGTTGGCGAAGAAGAGATTGTAAAATGCCTTGTTGAACCTCTTGGGTCGGAATATTTAAGTTCAGAAAGTGTGTAATAAAAATATTGCCCCGGTAGCCATATTACTTCTCTTTCTGGTTCAAAAAAAAACGATTTAGTTCCCCTGGCTTCCTCCTTCTTTTTAATAAGTTTTAATTTCATAAGTTTTTTATTCAATTAGCATAAGCTCTTCGAGGCATCTATTCTTTTCGTTATCAAAGGAGAAATAATTTTCTAATTCTCCGTTTTTACTGCCTATCACACTTGATGTTTTGGCAGCAATTTCGCTGCACCCTGCTTTTATAACAAGAGGTCTATAGAATGTTAAAAAGGCCCATCCTATGAACGATGCAAAGGCGGCAAGAATAAAAAAATAAACTTTACTTTTATGCTCGGGTTGATACATGGAGCGGGATACGGGAATCGAACCCGTCTCCCTACCTTGGGAAGGTAGTGTTGAACCGATCAACTAATCCCGCATTTTGCGACTTGAGAATCCCGAATTATTCGGGATGAACAATTAAGCAAACTAAGGGATATGAAATTTAATTTCCTATCCCGCGTTAGAATTCGGGATTATTATAACATTTCTTAAGTTATCTTGGTAAGCTGAGAATATTACCGCTGTGGATAAGACCAGGATTACTTAATTCGTTTTCTTCGGAGATTTCGACCCATTTGTAGCCGTCTCCATATGCTCTGACCGCAATTTCCCAAAGGTTATCGCCCTTTTGAACAGTGTACGTCGCCCCTGATATGGCTTCTGCTTCTTCTTTTTTATCTGCCGCAACTGTTAAAATTTTTGCACTAACTTCGGGGATACTTAGCTTCTGGTCGGGTTCAATTACCCCGGGATTTCTTAGATTGTTTTTTTCGGCTATGTCAACCCAGTTATAGCCCGAATTGAAATATAATTCAGCTATTTTCCAAAGATTTTCTCCTCTTTGTACTGTATGAATTTTCTCTTGGGAATCAGTTTTTACAGCTATTGGTTCAGGTTTAATTTCTTCGGCTATTGGTTCAGGAGTCAAGATTGCTTCTTTTTCAGTAATTCTGGGAGATACGTCGGGTATTACTAATTCCTGTCCAACAGAAATCTGGTTTGGATCTTCAATATTGTTTTCGCTTTGGATATCAACCCAATTATATCCAGTACCATAATACTTCTCCGAAATCTTCCAAAGATCTTCACCTTCAGAAACGCTATGTGACGCGGGAAGTGTAATCTCTTCCTCGATGTCTATAGCGGGAACAGTTTCACCGCTCCTTCCTGCAAAATAGTTTATCAGAAGTACTCCGATCAATACTATAACAAAAGCACCCAATATCATACTGATAGTCGTTTCATGAAGTTTGATGGACTTTAATGTTTTCTTAAGATTCATTCTAATCACCTCCAGAGGCAGATTTTTGGAGCAGTCTAAAAGTAGTTCGAATTTAAACTATAAGTTATTGATTGTCAAGCCCCGCACGTAATGAGTATAAGTACTCTTTACAATTTGATCAGTTTTCACTGTTTTCACTGTTTATTTAATACTTTTCTAATTTAATAGGAGTATTGACTATTGTAAAACAGCAATATTATAATTACGATTATCATTAAAACTATATGATAAACCTACTTCCGGGTGGTCAGTTTTCAGGCTTAAGTAACATTACAATAGCAAATATTGTCACAGCCTTAATAACTTTAGTTTTGGTGCTTGCAGCTCTTATCTTCTTTTTCATATTAATCTGGGGCGGGATTCAATATATTACTTCAGGCGGAGATAAGGGACAAACCGAGGCAGCCAGGGGTAAAATTACAGCTGCTTTTATAGGACTTTTAATAGTTTTCGCCGCCTGGGCTGCAATAAGCCTTGTACAGAGTTTCTTTGGAGTTAATATTACCACTTTGAATATTCCCAACGCCCAGGGTCCTTAACCTTAACGCTATTGTCGTTCATACTTCTTTAAGTTATAATTCGTTTGTTTAAGGGGCCGTAGTGTAGTGGTTAACACGTCCGCCTGTCACGCGGAAGATCGAGGGTTCGAGTCCCTTCGGCCCCGCCGCGAACCGTTCGGTTCACGGCTTTGCCACTTTTGAACTCCACTTAGCTTCAGTTAAAGACATATCATTTAATTAGGTTGTGAGTATGAGATGCACCGACTGGTGCGTCTCTATATACTTAAAAATAATGAAATATTTCTATGTTTATGTCTTGAAAAGTCTAAAAAGTAATTTTCTATACGTAGGATATTCAGAAGATTACAGATCAAGAATAAAATGCCATAATAATGGGGAAGTTCAATCTACAAAAGCATTTAAACCTTACAAATTGATTTTCTTAGAAATTTATACAAACAAAACAGATGCGAAAAGAAGGGAGAGTTATTTAAAAACCACAAAAGGAAGAACAACCTTAAGAACAATGCTTAAATATACTTTGAAAAATATCTAAAATCAGGTTCTGGAAGAGCCTTTATTAAAATGCACAAATTATTCTAAAACCAGGTTTGTCTACCTATATCATTCCTGGAATGATTAACTATATCATTCCTGGAATGATTAAGATTAAATGATTAAATGATTAATTTTACTATCTTTCAACTTGATTTCTAATATCATTAAGCATACGGAATACCAATTGTCTTGCATAGCCGGGTGTTATTTTCAGTTCCTCAGAAATTTCGGGATAATCGTATCCTTCAAGAAACATTAAAAGCGCTTGGCCTCTTTTACCGGATGTTTCTTCCATTAAATATATACAATCTCTTACAGTAAGTCTATTATCGGAATTTTCTTCCAAAGTTCGAGTATTAACATCTAAAAAATCAGGATTAAATTTATCTAAAGTAATTTCTTCAGTGGGCTCCTTTCGCCAAAGACTTACCATTGTTGATCGTATTACTTTTCTAGAATAAGACGCGGCTTCTTTCGGTGAACTAAAATGCAAAGGCTCTTGTTTGTTTCCTCTTTCTAATATTTTTAAAATGGATTTTTGAGAAATTTCATCATAATAATAACCATCTTCAAAAAACCCGTTCAATTTTCTAACTTCCTGTCTTGTCATTTCTTGCATCCCCCATAAAAAATTCTCTGCAAGACTGTCAGGGAAAAAGTTATGTTGACAACTATTAACAAATTCCATTACAGACTGACCAGAATCGAAAACTTTATTTGGATTTTCGATAAGTATTTCCATAATTTAGTTAAAAATGAAATTTTACCACAAAGTTAACTTTATTTTACATATGACTTGTTCGTAAAAATAGCTTCTGTATAATCAAAGTAATTAATATGCATAAAAATATGACGAATACAGAGATTGCAGAGCTTTTGAGGGCTGTTGCTGCTGCTTATCAGCTTCAGGATGAGGATAAGAATCATTTTAAGATAGTTGCTTATCAAAGAGCGGCTGATGCGGTTGAGCATGCCTCAAGCGAACTCAAAGACCTTTGGGATGAACGTAAACTTGATGAAATTCCGGGAATTGGTAAAAGTATCGCAGAACATCTTGGAGAGCTATTCATAACAGGTAAATCTAACCATTTTGAGTTGGTTATGAAAGGACTTCCTTCTCAAATGTTTGAGCTGATGAAAATTCCAGGAATTGGGGTAAAAACGGCTTACAGTCTAAGTAGTAAGTTTAAACATAAGATAAGAGAGAAATCTGCGATCGAAGATTTGGAAAAAATAGCCAAAGGAGGTGGTATTGCAAAACTAGAAGGTTTCGGGGAGGATTCTGAGAACGCAATCTTAAGTTCAATCAAAGAAGTGAGAGGGCGAGAGGACAGACTGCTTCTACCCTATGCCATGCAAATAGCGGAAGATATAGTTTCTTGGATGAATAAGTCTAATGAAGTACGAAGAGTAGATGCGCTTGGCAGTTTAAGAAGATATGCATCAACGGTTGGAGACGTTGACATTGCCGTTTCGTCCGATAATCCAAAAGAGACGATTGAACATTTTACTAAATATCCCAAGAAAAGCAGAGTTTTAGAAAAGGGGGTCAGAACTGCTTCGATTATTGTTCCGGGCGGGAAGCAAGTTGATTTGATGGTTGAAAAACCCGAAAGTTACGGTTCACTATTACAGCACTTCACGGGTAGTAAACATCATAATATAGCCCTTAGGACTATGGCGCTTAAGAAAGAGTATTCTGTATCCGATTACGGGATCTATGTATTGGATAAAAAAAGGAGATCACAGAAAGCACTGAAAAGTTCTCGGAAGTCACTGAGAAAGTTTGCAACAGAAGAGGAGTTTTATAAATTTCTTGGAATGGATTGGATAGCGCCGGAATTAAGGGAAGATAATGGCGAGATACAGGCCGCTATTAATCACAAACTTCCAAAACTGGTTGTTCTTAAAGACATAAAAGCAGATTTGCAAATTCACTCTGATTTTGACATTGAAACGAGCCATGATTTGGGGGAATCTTCAATGCAAGATTTGGTAGAGGAGGCAGAAACTCTTGATTATGAATATATTGCATTTACAGAGCATAATCCGAGTCATAGTAAACACACGGAAAATGAGATCGTGGAATTATTAAAAAGGAAGCGTGAAAAGGTTGACGCAATAAATTACTCGTTAAAAAGTAAGAATAACAGTAAGAGAATACTAAAAGTGTTCAATAGCCTCGAAATAGACATTCTTCCCAACGGAAAATTACCTGTTTCCGATAAAGGTCTGGGAACATTAGATTTTGCTCTTATTTCTATTCACTCAAGTTTCAGGTTAACAAAAACCCAAATGACCCAAAGAGTTCTATCAGCACTCTCTCAGCCAAAAGTGAAAATATTTGCTCATCCGGTAGCCAGGAAGTTGGGTGCAAGAGAAGGAATTGAACTAGATTGGGAGAAAATATTTGAATTTTGTCTTAAAAATGATAAATGGCTAGAAATTAATGCAGACCCCATGAGGCTCGATCTTCCGGATTTTTTAGTTCGGGAAGCTGTCAAAAAGGGTGTTAAATTAACTCTCGGTACTGACGCACACCACGCCACACATATGGCTAATATGGAGTTTGGAGTATCGGTTGCAAGGCGAGGGTGGGCCGAGATGCAGGACATTATAAATACTAGAAGTTTGGAAGAGTTTGAAAAAATGATAGAATTGTAGTGATTAGTTGGTTCATTGTTCATAGTTCATTGTATTTTTTAAACTAACTATGAACAAAATAACAATGAACTTTTTACGATTGGGGGTGATAAATTATGAGTTTAATTTGGATTTTAATAATTGCGGCAGTTCTAATAGTAGGATGGGTTATTTCTACTTACAACTTTTTCGTTTCCAGTAAGGCCAGGATTAAAGCATCCGTTCAGGAGATCGGAAATCAGCTCAAGAGACAATTTGACCTTATTCCTAATCTTGAGTCTTCAGCCAAAGGCTATCTTAAACACGAAAAAGCTATTTACGAGGATTTAACCGAAGCCAGGAAATCAATAGCCTCAGCAATAAAGTCAGGCGATGTACAGAAAATGGCAGAAGCGAGCGCAAAACTTGCGTCCTTAATACCAAATATTCAAGTCATCGTAGAAAGTAATCCCGAGTTGAAAGCATCGGAAGTAATTTCCAAACTGATGGATGAACTAAGAGACACTGCGGATAAAATCATGTTTGCAAGGCGCTTGGTAATTGATCTGACGGCGGATTTTAATGTCAAAAGAGTAAGTTTTCCGTCCAATATAGTAGCCAATATGTTTAATTTTGCCGAACAACCAGGATTAATTACACCTCAAGCCGGCGAACACGTTGAAGTTGGTGGGGAAGAGATGAAAACGCCAAAGGTAGATTTAGGGTAAGTATTCGGTAACGGTTATGATACCCGTTTCGGATACGTTAGTCGGTTACGTTACCATTACCGTAATACGATACGGGTTTCTTAGCCCTAACCGTAAGATTTATGCAAAATATTTATGAGGTCCAAACAGCCAATAAGCGTAAAAGTGCCGTTATTCTCATCCTTTTTCTCATATTTACTGCAATTACGGTCTATGTACTTTCGCAGGCATTTGCGGTTTACCTGGGTTATGAACCGGGAGGTTTGGGTTTTGTCGGTCTCGCTTTGATAGTATCCGGCCTGATGAGTTTCGCTAGCTTCTACTATTCGGATAAAATTGTCCTTGCAATATCAGGCGCAAGAGAAGCGGACAGAAAGAGAGAGTTTGATTTTTACACCGTTGCCGAAAGTTTCGCTATTGCAACAGGTCTCCCCAAACCCAAACTCTATGTTATAGAGGATACCGCACCAAATGCTTTTGCAACGGGACGTGACCCTGAACATGCGGTCGTTTGTGCGACAACGGGATTACTGCAGAAGCTTACCAGAACTGAGCTCGAAGGAGTCATTGCCCACGAGATGAGTCATATTAGAAATTATGACATAAGGTTGATGACAATTGTTTCTGTTCTGGTTGGAACTATTGCACTTCTGGCAGATTGGTTTTTCAGAATCGGTTGGCACGCAAGGGGAGGAAGAGATAGAGATAGAGGTGGCATTGCGGCAGTTATTTTAATCTTAGGAGTAATATTTGCAATACTTTCCCCGATAATTGCTCAACTTATAAGACTTGCAATTTCGCGTCGACGCGAGTTTACGGCAGACGCAGGGTCAGTTACCATAACAAGACAACCTTCGGGCTTAATTTCAGCTTTAGAAAAAATATCGGCAGATCACGAACCCCTGGAAGCAGCCAATAAAGCGACAGCACACCTATATATTGCAAATCCTTTTAAAGATAAAGTAGGCGGAGCTGTCGGATGGTTTTCAGGCCTTTTCAACACCCACCCTCCGATTGAGGAAAGAATAAAACTTCTCCAACAAATGACTTAGCGTGTAATCGTCAGGAAAAATTTACGTAGAGCTACGAAGGTTGTACCCCAAATCATCGGAAGCCAGATGGGAGTGGTGATTAAATTTAAAATATCAACGTCCGGAACCCAATTTTTAAAAGACAAGGTATTTGCGATAATCGGTATTCCTGCTCCAGCCCAAAACCATAAAAAATCCCTTTTTTCTCTTAGAAAAGTGAAATAGAAAAAAACTACAGCCAGTGAGAAAATGTTGATTGTTTTTAGATCAGGACGAAGATAGGTGATTAAAAAAAGCCAGGTGAAATACAAAACGTAGAAAATGGTAATTAGAGTTTCTTTTTTCATTTAAATGATTCGAATATCGGTTAGGGTTACGAAACCCGTATCGTATAACGGTTACGGTTTTCGTCTTTTTTAAATTGTCTCCAAGCGTTTGCCAGTTTATATAACTGCCTCCCTGACTTATCGTATATGTCTACTAATTTTCTACAAAGTTCAATTTCAATTCCATAGATATCTACTATTTGCTCCATACCAACTACGGTCTCATTACATTCCCCCATTGCATCATCTAGGTATTTCTGAAACCCAGATCTTTGATGTCTTTTTGCATACCCTTCTGCTATCAATCTTGGTATGGCCTTTGTAGATCTGGACAACTGATCATATAATCCAAACTTTTCCTCTTTTGGGAGTTTAGGCAAGATTCTCTTATGTACAATAATGCAGGCTTCGTATGTATTTTGATATACCTCGAGATCTTTAAAAGAAGTTATTGATTTCTTGTTATTAAAGATAACCATAAGACGTAAACCGATACGGGTTTCCTTACCTTAGCCGATGCACTTCCAGTCTATCAAGAATTTATGAAAAAAAGCAATAAATATACGGTTTGGAGAGCTAGATACCGATTTAAAATTAGTTTACAATACAAACTGGGTTTACATAAAGACTTTTTAATAAATGAAAAAAAATATTTTAACAATAGACCGAATTAAACATATCGCCCAACTGGCAAACCTGTCGTTAGACGACAAAGAACTCCAGACTTACACACAACAATTAGCCTCTGTCTTAAATTATATGGAAATACTTCAGGATGTGGATACAAAAAATATCACTCCGACTTATCAAGTTTTAGACGGGACTACAAATGTTTATCGCGAAGATGTTGTCGGAAAAAGTTTTAGCCAAAAAGAGGCAATTTCTCAAGGCAAAAGAATATATGAAGGATTCTTCACTACAAGAAACGTATTTGAGGAGGCAAGAATTGGAGAAAGTACTCCCGTGCCTTCGCAAAGAAAAGTAATAGATAAATATAATGCTATTCTTACTAAGGCTGATCCCAAAGGGGTGGTTGGTCATAAGGATTTGTTTATGACTAAGGGGATAGAGACTACAGCAGGGTCCAGAGTCTTAGAAGGATATATACCACAGTATAATTCTACCGTTGTTGCTAATTTTGAAAAAGCCGGCTTTAAAACCAAATACAAATTAAACCAGGATGCATGGGGCCATGGATCCAGCGGGGAAAATTCAGATTTTGGACCCACAAAAAATCCATGGAACATAAAGAAAGTTGCGGGCGGATCTTCAAGCGGAAGCGCTGTGGTTGTCGCAACCGGAAAAGTTGAATTAGCTACGGCTACTGATACCTGTGGTTCAATCCGCATGCCCTCTTCGTTCTGCGGAGTCTGCGGCATAAAACCCACTTATGGGGCAATAAGCAGGTATGGAGTCATCGCTTTTGCAAGCAGTTTGGACTGCCCGGGCATTCTGGCTAACTCCGTAAATAGTCTGCAAAAATACTTTGATCTTTTTAGCGCTAAAGATTCTCGTGATGCTACTAGTCAAAGTGAAAGTCGAGAAAAAAAGAAGGGTCAACTAAAAAGAGTCATCGGCATTCCTAAAGAGTTTTTGGGTGACGGGATTGACAGCGAAGTGAAGAAATTTTTTCTTGAAGCTACAGAAATTTTTAAGAAAGCCAACTACAAGGTTCTTGATGTGTCTCTACCACACACTAAATACGGTATAGCTGCGTATTACATTCTTGCTCCTACCGAAACTGCCAGTAATTTAGCAAGGTATGATGGGGTTCGTTACGGAAATGACAGGAATTACTTTGGCCCGGAAGCAAAAAGAAGAATTATGCTCGGGACTTTTGTGTCATCTTCTGGTTATACGGCTAGATACTATGAAAAAGCCGCTCGTGTTAGGACGCTAATCATTAGAGACCTTGAAAAAGCTTACCAGAAAGTAGATGCAATTTTGGCTCCTGTTTCCCCGATACCCCCTTTTAATATTGGCCAAAAAGCCGGTGATCCATTGCAACTTTATCTGATGGATATTTATGCCGCTCCGGCCAGCCTCTCCGGCACTCCGTCTTTGGCAATACCCTGTGGTTTTAGTAAGGGTAAACTACCCGTCGGGATGCAAATAATGGGACCAAGATGGTCGGAAGATATGCTTTTTGATATCGGAAAAACCTATCAGGATAAAACAAAATGGCATGAATTTAGGCCCGAAAATTAAGATAACTTATGAGTAATTTTGTTGAAACAGTAGGAATGGAAACTCATGTGGAATTAAGAACCCGCTCCAAAATGTTCTGTGGTTGTCCGGCTGATCATTTCGGTAAAAAACCAAATACCCAAACATGTCCCGTCTGCCTGGGTTTACCGGGTGCACTTCCGGTTCCAAATAAGAAAGCTATTGAGTGGAGCATACTTATAGGCCTTGCCTTAAACTGCAAAATTAATAAACTAAGTAAGTTTGACAGGAAACACTATTTTTATCCCGACTTACCTAAGGGTTATCAAATCAGTCAATACGACGAACCCATTGCGATTAATGGTTTCTTAGACACTTCTTTTGGTAGGGTAGGAATTGAAAGAGTTCATATCGAAGAAGATACCGGAAAACTACAGCACAAAAAGATAAACGGAGAGAATTTGACCCTGGTTGATTTTAACAGAAGCGGTGTTCCTCTTATCGAAATAGTTACAAAACCCGACATTCACTCCGGTGTCCAAGCTAAGGAGTTCGGACAAAAGCTGCAACAAGTAATTAGAACGCTTGGGGTTTCTGACTGCGATATGGAAAAGGGGTCAATGAGATTGGAAGCAAATATTTCCTGGGGACTTAATTGGAGTTACAAAGTTGAAGTAAAAAATTTAAACTCTTTCAGATTTGTCGACAAGGCTATCGAATTTGAGTTGAAACGCCAGAAGCAAATTTTAGACAAAGGTGAAACTCCTAGACAGGAAACACGCGGCTGGAGTGAAGGCAATAACGAAACAATATCACAGAGGTTTAAGGAGACAGCTTCAGACTACAGATACTTCCCTGAACCTGATATTCCCCCGATGGAATTTAGCGACGATTTTATAAAAAAACTCAAAAGAAAAATCCCAAGACTGCCCGACGAAATTGCCAAGGAATTTATCGAAAAATACAAAGTCAGAAAATCCTATGCTCAGATTTTAACCGGTAGTAAAAGTTTAACGGAGTACGCATATATAGTTTTTAATCTGGCTCTAAAAAAGAAAATAGAACCTGATAGAATGGCTGGAATTATTGTCAATCAGAAAGTAGATATATCAAAAGTACCCCCTGAATCTTTACTTAAAAAAATCAAAATTAAAGAGGAAGGCAAGGTGACAGAAGAGTCCGAGCTTGCAATTTTAGTCGAAAAAGCCATTAAAGAATTACCAAAAGCAGCTGATGATTATAAAAAGGGTAAGGTTAATGCTATTTCAGTAATTATAGGAAAAGTAATGAGCTTATCCAAAGGCCACGCAGATCCCATTAAAGTTAAAGAAATTCTCCATAAAAAATTACTTTAAAACATTGTAAAATGAATTATGAGCGAAGAACTAACTCCTAATGAGCCAATGGGTTTTAGTGAAGAACAAATAAATGAACGGCAGGAAAAGCATAGTTTGATGGACCCCAGAGAAAAAGCTATTATGGATTTAGAAAAGGATGAACTAATAAGAAAACTAAAATTAGCGGTTGAAATTGATGACTTAACCGGACTTCTAAATAGAAGAGGTTTTAATAGATATCTGGAATTTTATGAAGCCCACAGCGAGAGAACAAACGAAGAATTATCTGTTATGTTAATTGATTTGGATAGACTTAAAGAAATTAACGACTCGTATGGTCATGCTACAGGTGATAAAGTTATTCAAGCAATAGCTAATACTTTAAAGATTGGTACAAGAGATGCTGATATTGTGGCACACATATCGGGAGATGAATTCGAAATTCTATTACCAGCTACAAATACTGATGAGGCCGAGAGTGTCGCAGAACGATTAAAGGAGTCACTACTGGAAATAATTAATAATTCTTTATTATGGGAGATACCAGAAGAAGTTCCTATAAACATGAGCATAGGTTATGCACAACGTAACAAAGATGAGGATATTAGTAAAACTTTAGAAAGAGCTGAAACGAAAATGTATGAAGTTAAAAGGTCAAAAGGTGCTGATAGAAAATAAATAATTATGAAAAATAAATTCGTTCACCTACATGTTCACAGCGAATACTCTCTTCTTGACGGCTTGTCGAGAATAGATTTAATGTTTTCGCACATCAAGACCTTGGGAATGGACGCTCTCGCAATAACAGACCACGGAGTAATGTACGGATGTATAGAATTTTATAAAAAAGCGCTTAAAGAAGGCATAAAGCCAATCATCGGAATGGAAGGGTATATTACGAATGTTAATTTAAAAGAAAGACCGGAGAGGTCAAAACTAAAAAATTACCATCTTCTCCTATTGGCTAAAGATAACGAGGGTTATCAAAACCTGATGAAACTTACTTCAATAGCCCATCTTGAAGGTTATTATTATAGACCAAGATTTGACAGAGAAACGCTTATTAAATATTCAAAAGGCCTTATTTGTACATCTGCCTGTCCCTTAGGAGAAATAGGCCAAGCATTAATTGCGGATGACTTTAAGAAGGCTAAAGAAACGGCAACAACGTTTTTGGATATTTTCGGCAAAGATTATTACTTAGAAGTTCAAAGACACGAACCTGAAAAATACATAGAGACTTCGGAAAATGAAGAAATTAAAACTTTCCTGAAACAACAGGTAGAATCTGAAAAAGCGGTTAACCAAGGAATAATCCGATTAAGCCGTGAATTGGGAATACCGATCGTTGCAACAAATGACGCTCATTATGTAAAAAAAGAAGAAAGCATGGCTCAAGACGCTCTAGTTTGTATTGCAACCGGGAAAAACGTCAGCGACCTCAAGAGACTACGCTACATTGATTCGCCAACTTTTTATCTGAAATCTACAGAAGAAATGACCAGCCTTTTCCCCGATTTGCCCGAAGCTCTACAAAATTCACAAAAAATTGCCGATAAGTGTAGCCTTACAATTACTTTGGACAAATGGTATTTTCCCGAATTCGAACTCTCCGAAGCTAAAACCCCTGATAAAGAGCTCGTTGAAAAAAGCTGGCAAGGTCTGGAAAAAAGGTTAGAAAAAATTACTCCCGAGATAAGGGAACGCCTCAACTACGAACTCTCAATAATAAAACAAAAGGGTTACTCGACATACTTTTTAATTGTAGCCGACATTGCCGATTGGTGTAATACCAATATGATAATAACAAATACAAGAGGATCTACTGCAGGAAGCCTGGTTGCTTATGCATTGGGCATTATTAATATTAACCCAATTGACTACGACCTTCCTTTTGAGAGATTTCTTACTCCCTGGAGACCGTCTCCGCCCGACATTGATTTTGACATAGCAGATAACAGACGGGAAGAAGTAATTACCTATATGACAGAAAAATACGGCAAGGAAAAAGTGGCACAAATCTGTACTTTCGGACGGATGCTGGCAAGAGGATCTGTTAGAGACATCGCCCGGGTTTTAGGCTACCCCTACTCAACAGGCGACAGAATATCAAAACTTATTCCAATCGGGTCTCAGGGTTTTCCGATGACAATAGATAAAGCGCTTAGTACTTCACCTGATTTAAAGCAAATGTACGAGAGTGATAAAGACGCCAAGAAAATTATAGATCTTGCCAGGCAGGTTGAGGGAAACGCAAGGCATATTTCAGTACACGCAGCCGGCGTAGTCATAGCTCCCGACGATATCATTAAATTTACGCCAATCCAACTCGATCCAGAAGGAAAAAAGGTAATAACACAATACGATATGGATTCACTCGACCCTAACGTATCGCCAAACGAAGCGGTCGGCCTTTTAAAATTTGACCTTTTGGGCCTGCGAAATCTCTCAATTTTAGGTGAAGCCATTGAGGTCGTTAAAAGAAACTACGCCATAGATATTAACATACTAAATATACCTTTAAACGATAAAAAAACTTTTGAAATGCTCTCGAAGGGTGATACCATGGGCGTCTTTCAACTAGCAGGTAGCGGCATGACCAGATATCTCAAAGACCTGAAACCCACGCGTGTTGAAGACCTGATGGCAATGGTTGCGTTATATAGACCCGGGCCCATGGTCCAAATTCCTGAATATATTGAAAGAAAAAACAATCCCGAAAAAATTATCTATTTTGACGAAAGAATGAAAGAGTATCTCGGTAAATCCTACGGCCTTTTGGTCTATCAGGACGACGTATTCCAAACAGCAATAAAAATTGCCGGTTACACCTGGGAAGAATCCGATAAATTCAGAAAAGCGGTAGGTAAAAAAATTCCCCAGGAAATGGAAAAACAAAAAACTAAATTTATTGAAGGAGCGGTCAATAACGGGTTGACAAAAGATAAAGCAGGGGAGCTTTTTAAATTGATTGAACCTTTCTCGGGCTACGGCTTTAACAAAGCACATGCTGCTTCCTACGGAATGGTAGCCTATTGGACGGCATATATGAAAGCTAATTATACTGTTGAATTTATGAATGCACTCCTGACGGCTGAAGCAAAAGATCCCGAAAAAGTCTCGGCGGCGGTTAACGAATGCAAAAGAATGAAGATTAAAGTTTTACCTCCCGATATAAACGAGAGCGACGTAGGCTTTAAAATCATTAAGGATTCGGAATCGCTGGAATCAAAAGCAATCAGGTTTGGATTTGACGCCATCAAAAATGTGGGTAAAGCCGCAATTATGGCAATTCTTGAAGAGAGGTCGAAAGACGCATTTAATTCTTTCGCAGATTTTCTATCCCGGGTTGACCCACGGCGCGTAAACAAAAAAGTTCTCGAATCACTCATAAAAGTTGGCGCGCTTTCCTCTTTCGGCTCACGCGCTTCTCTTTTAGCCTCAATGGAAGGAATCAGAAATAGGGTTTCAAAGCCAAAAGGTCCTGAAAATCAGGAAGGACTTTTTAGCCAAGACGACTTCAAAAAAACTACGGAGAGCGATTTTTCGGAAATAAATCTTAACTTAGACGAATTTTCCGAGGACGAGCTCCAAAGCCTTGAGAGACAACTATTGGGATTTTCCCTTTCGGCCCGGCCAATAAATGAAGTTTTAGGCACTTTAGAGAACCTGGCTACCCATAAAATCCAAGACATTTTTACTGAAGAAACCTTAGAGCAAAATGTAAAAATTGCAGCGATAGTGACCGACGTCAGAATCATTATTACAAAAAAAACAGGTCAGGAAATGGCATTTGTAAAAGTAAGAGACGATACGGGTACACTTGAACTCGTCGTATTTCCTAAAACCTTCAAGGATACAAGAAATTCCTTGATTGACAATAAGGCCATATTAGTAACAGGAAGAGTCGATTTTAAAGACGAAGAACCTGCTATTATTGTCAGCGAAATTAATACCAAAGACAGTTTAAGCTCAGAAAGCGGTCGGTTATTCATTACGGTACCTAAAGAATCCTCCACCGACAATCTCATAAATTTAAAAAAAATACTTCTTAATAACCCGGGTAACCAAAATGTAAGTTTGGTTTTTGAGGGAAAAGTAAAACGTACGGTTGATCTTAATATAAAAATATCCTGGAGCCAAAATCTTTCTCATAAAATTACGGACATTTTTGAGTTTAATCGTAAACTCGACTAGTTTTCAATGTATTAATGGTGTAAAATACCAAAAATTAGTTAATTATATGACACTAACTATAATCCATAAAGATACCTCCTTTGGTCCTGGAGACAAAATTAAAGTTGTTCAAAAAATAAAAGAGGGCGAAAAAAACCGCTTACAAATATTTGAAGGAATGGTAATTGCCTTATCGGGTCGAGACGAAAATAAAAGTTTTTCCGTCAGAAGAATTGGTGCAGGACAAATCGGCGTTGAAAGAATTTTTCCGCTTTACTCTCCCACAATTGAGAAAATAGAAGTTATAAAAAAGGGTACAAAAGGCATAAGGCGCGGAAAACTATACTATACAAGGGGTATTTCCAAGCGTGAAATTGATCTAATTTATAAAAGAGCAGCAAGAAGGGAAAATAGTAAGGAAGTAACTAAGAAATCCCAAAAAAAATAAAAAACTTTCCAATGAAAGGCAAAAGACTGTCCGGAGATATCGGTGAGGAATATGCGGTCGGATTACTAAAAGAACATAATTATAAAATCCTCGAAAGAAACTTCAGAACCAAGGTGGGAGAAATAGATATAATTGCGGAAGATCGCGATACTTTGGTTTTTGTCGAAGTCAAGACCAGGTGGAGTAAGAAATACGGCAAGCCCGAAGAAGCCGTAAATAAAAGAAAGCTTTATAGAATTAAACGTGCCGGAGACTATTATCTTTTAACTCATAAAAATGTCTTTAATAAACAAAGAATCGACGTTGTAGCAATCGAGGTAAATAACAAAAAAGTAAGCAGTGCAAAAATTATCAAGGTAGTATAGTGCAAATCATGTATAATTAAATATGGCTGAAAAGAAAAAGGCTAAAAGAGTAAACACCTTCTTCAGACAAACTCCAAGAGAATTCAAGTCTGCTCATCAAGCTCAAATATTTTCCCACATAAATAGAAACCTTCCCTATAAAATCTACCAATTTTCAAAAAGTCAGTTCGAGATCAATTTAATAAAATTAAAAAGGCAATACAACAAAATAAAAACGACTCTTCCGAAATATTCTAAAAAAATTCGCTAGCTAAGGGACAATGCAGAAATAGCTTCCAATAGTGGCAACTTCGCTGAGTTTAAAATTTTTTGTTAAAAAGGAAGAGTGGGTCCCGCCGTCAAGGTTTATTGCGTTGACGATATCCAACTTTGCATTCTGTCTAATTTCTTCAATAATTCCGGGTAATTCGGACAACGTCGGTCCTAAAAGAGGATTAGCTTTTGTGTAAAAAACTAAAAAAATAGCCTTTTGATCTTTTGTCGTAGCAACGACTATCCTTCTTGCTAATTCGTCTTTAGAAAGAGTTAGACTAACGGGTTTTTGGTTTTTAAACAAAATCGGTCCGGCCTGAACGGCAATCGAGGGACTCTTTGGAGAAACACTTTCTATGTATGCTTTTTCTTGCAAATCTATATAAAAATAGCCATTCAAAAGCGAATTCTCTTTGGCGATTTCTAATACCCTGCCGTCTATAACAAAAAGGCCGATAGGCTTATCATTTTTATCGTAAAACCCTCCGTTTATAAGATGGGCGCAGTTATTTTTTGTTGAAGCTTCATCGGACGAAAGTTTTTCTACCAGGTTTAAAAAAAGCTTGATTTTACCGATATCTCTAACCGTTACCCAAACAGTCTGATAGCTAGAATTAAAGGATTCCGTTAGGCTTGGAGTTGGCGAAAAAGATTCTTCTGCCTGTTCTTCTTTCTGGGGAGTCTTAATTTTTTTGTCAATTCCCTTTGATTTATAAAAAAATATTAAAACTACCAAAAAAGCCAAAATTGGTAGTAGAATAAAGAGTATTCTTTTCATAATAATATTTTAACCTAAAAATGGCCAGACTTACATACGACGAGCTGATAAAAAAACATTTAACAATCCTGAAAAGTCTAAAAACTAAGTCCGGCTTATTTTTGGCTTCAAAAAAAGGCTTGTCAACTGGCTACGACAAAAGTTGGTTGAGAGACAATTTTTACGAAACAATTGCTTTTGAAGTTATAGGCGACTGGAACACAGTCGAAAAAACGTATAGAGCAATTTTGAACGTTTTTCTCAGACACGAAGATAAAATAGACTGGGCCATTAAAGAAAAACCAAAAGAAGCCCACAAACGAATACACGCGCGATTCCATCCTGAAACTTTTGACGAATTTTGGGAAGAGTGGGGTAATAAACAAAATGACGCTATAGGCTGCATTCTTTTTCGGCTGGGAGAACTGGAAATTAACCAGAAAAGATCAATCTTAAAAACGCCCGAACATACCCGAATCATAAATAAGCTGGTAAAATATCTGGAATCTATTGAATATTGGAGCGATCCCGATTCCGGAATTTGGGAAGAGGAAGAGGAGCTACATGCAAGCTCCGTCGGAGCGTGTGTAGCTGGACTGAAATCAGTATCCAAAATGGCACAAATTGAAGTCCCTTTATGGCTAATCCGAAAAGGAGAAGATTCACTAAAATTACTTCTTCCCAGAGAAAGCGAGCATAAATTTACGGATTTGTCACTACTTTCACTTATATGGCCTTACGATGTAGTTACAGACGAGCAAAGGGGTAAAATACTTGAGAACGTCGAGTATCACCTTGCTAAAGAAAGGGGAGTGGTCAGGTACAAGGGAGACCATTACTACAACAGAAATCCCGACGGGATTTCTGAAGAGGCCGAGTGGACTTTCGGATTATCATGGCTTGCCATAATCTACGAAAAAATGGGAAATAAAGAAAAAGTAGAGGAGTTGATTAAAAATCTCATTACAATTGATACCCCCGAGGGCATGCCTGAACTCTATTTTTCAAATTCCGCTGACTATAACGAAAATACGCCTCTTGGCTGGAGCGAGTCTCTATTTATCGTAGCCCTTTATGAAATGGAGCGTTTAGAAGAAAAAACCATTGGCTAAAAAAGTGTTATTATAGATTAGGAGTGGAAAGAGGGTGAAGAAAAATGAACGATATTAGCGTAAAAAAGCGTGACGGAAGGCTTGAAGCATGGAGTTTTGACAAACTGGTTACCGCAATAGGTAAAGCCGGTGTTCCATTCGAAGCCGCTCAAAAAATTGCCGGTAATATAGAAAGTTGGGCAAAAACTGCTGCCCAGAAAGGAGTAGTTGCATCCACGGAAATTAGAGATAAGGTTATTGAATTTCTAAAAGAGGAATTTCCAAGTCAGGCCGATAACTTCCAGTCTTACAAGAAAGAGTAGATTAAGTATATTTTTTTATTTTTTCAACTATCTGATTAAGGTCGGTATTTGCTTTGATTACATAATCTGTGGCCCCAATTTTTAGCGCCTCGTCTTTCTCCGTTTCCAAATTGGTAATGACGACTACGGGAATATTTTTAAGATTCGTATCTTCTTTGAGCTTTTTGAGAAAATCAAATCCGTTCATTTTTCCCGGTAGCATTATGTCAAGTAAAATAATATTCGGTTTTTCACCTTTAACCAAGTTCCAACCCTGTGTAGCTTCCAAAGCCAATAGTACTTCAAATCCTGCGCTTTCTATTTTTGACGAGTAAATCCTCTGAAGGTCAAGGTCGTCCTCGATGAGAATAACTCTTTTTGCCATACTAGGATAAATATATACCTTTTAATAAATATTTTCAAAAAAAGTCATTTTCTTGTATTGTATATACTCCGAATAATGCTGTAATATTTATCTATGACCGAGAAGGTTATCGGGTATATGTATATCTTAACAGGAACGGTCTTAATGGCATTGGCCTTGGTTTCCATCTATATGGTTTTTACCAACAAAGGCAAGCCTGTTGACATTTTCAATCTTCCCGGAATATCCATTGATTTATCCAGTGTCGCACCCGACGTTCCACAAGGCCAACAAGATAAGGAAACAGCCGTTGAAACCGGCTTGAAAACCGATCTCGTTGCTCCTGAAATAATTAACTCTCCTCTAAATATAATCGCCCACGTTATATTTATGGGGTTTATATTAAATGTTGGATTTAAGATAGCTTCTTTAGGCGTTCAGTTTGTTCGGCCTATCAAGGTAAATTTACGAACACAAGAAAAATCCGTTCTCGAACCCTAATCTTCTTTCCCCCGGGACGGAGGCCTTCCTATCTCAAGAAAGACCTCCGAACCCAACAACTATCCCCCTTTAAATAAAGTTTATTTCGGTGGCGGCGGAACCAAACAACTTACAACTGTCGCATTACCTGCGGCATCTATTGCTGTTATCAGAGCGTCACCCAAAAGCGTAATGTGGGTTAGAATTGCCCCTGCTTGACCATTACTACTTCCCATTGCTTTCGAGGAAGCGGGTCCGCCCGGTGCTTCGGTAATCTTAACCTTATCTCCTGGTAAGAATGGTCCGAAAGGACCGCTACCGAATGCGTCAGAAACCCAAATCGTTACACCCGGCAAGTTATCGGCAGCAAAAAGCTCATAGAATCCGTCTTCATTATCTCCACCTCTTGGACCAGGCAATGTAGTCTTACCTGCAGGAGGAACGGTTGCTCCATGAGGATTAACCGTTTCGGTACAGGCAGCCTTTGGAGGCGTCTCATCTTTCGGCTCAGGCAATGGACAAGTGCCCTCTTCCACTTCAAAGGCTTCGTAAAGGACATTAAATGCGTCCTTTGCCAATACAGCTTCTTTTGGCGCATATGTTACAGGATCGCAAGTTAAGTCCTCAACCCGTCCGGCAGTTGTAGCGAAATTGGAAATAAAATCTCCTGTTGTTTTATCAACTCTTCTTATCTCATTATTACCGTTTCTACCAATGTAGAGTGAGTTAGCAGAACCAACTACAACCCCGCTTACTGAACAGTCAGAATTACCCGCTGCGTTTTCGGGTGTTACTTTACCAATGTATGTCCCGTCTGAGGCGAAGTGATAAACATTGCAGTGGACATCCGGTGTGTACCAGACAGTATCGTCGTTGCCATCATAGGCTAACCCGTCAACCAAAGTAATTCCTGGTAATTTACCAAAAAGATCGAACGGATCAACTTCTGCTACTGGTGCGTTTACCGACGGACTAAACTGCAAAGTTGCTGTTGCATTTCCGTCGACAGTCGGGTCAACGATGTCTATGAGATAGACGTTATCGTCGTAAGCTCCCCAGACCTTGTTCCTTGTCGGATCCCAGGCTAAAGCGCTGATGTTGACGGCGTTACCGCCGGCATCAAGCACAGTCTGTGTGGACACCAATGTCGCAGGATCAGGCGGAAGACCCGGTACGACGTCGGGCGCAGGAGGAGTATAGATTTGGAGCTGATTTCCAGCACAACCTACTGCGAATCCACCCTCCATGGTCATATAATATGTGCCTGTAAAGGTTCCTGCCACGGAACAATTATCGTTTCCGGGAAGACCTACTGTATCGAGTAAATCACCAACCAAAGCGAATACTAGACCTGCAAAAAGTAAAGTGCCGGCAAGTCCAGCAGTTGCTCCTGCAATTATTTTTTTGATCATAATTTTCACCCCCTTTCTCTTAGATTTTTATGAAGCAATCACTTTTACACGGTATATAGTCCGATTAAATATTTCAGTTAGAAAACTAACTTATTATTTGTTAAATTTCTAACAAAGCGTATACTTTAAAAAATGGAGAATTACGTACCTGGAAAGTTAAGGAGCTTTTTCTCAAAATATAAAACTATATCCTATAAAAAAAATCAAACAATCCTTCGTCCCGAAGACAAACCCCAAGGCGTTTACTATATAAAGGAAGGGTTTGTTAAATTAAATACAATTTTCGAAAACGGCAGAGAACTCACTTTGAACATTTTTAAACCCGGAACCTATTTCCCCATGATGTGGGTTATAGCTGGAATTCCAAATTCTTACTTTTTCCAAGCTCAAACTGATACGATTATTCACAGAGCCCCAAAAAGTGTAGTTCTGACTTATCTTAAAGAAAATCCGGACGTTCTTTTTGAACTGACTCGAAGAATATTGGTAGGTTTGGACGGGGTACTCGCAAATATCGAATACATGCTATGCGGAAACGCACATAAAAGAGTAATCGGCGCTATTTATCTTTCTGCAAAAAGGTTTGGAGAACGCGTGCAGGATGGAAAAATTGCAATAAATCTGCCTTTAACGCATCAAGATATCGCAAATATCGCAGGAATTTCCAGAGAAACGGCCAGCCTTGCCCTAATGAAATTAGTTAATAAAAAGATTATCTCTTGTGAACATCACACTTTTATTATAAATAGCATGAAAAAACTAGAGAAAGAAGGTTTAATTATAAGTAAAGAAAAACAACAAGCTTACGCAGCTTGAATTTACTGATATTATTCTTCAGACAAACTTAGAGCTTTTATTACTTCATCTGCCGATTTAAATCCGCCTTCTGGCTCTTCCGGAAGATTTGCCTTAAACCACTCTTTATCCTCATCAGAAAAATCGGAAAGATTGTCGCACTCCGCAAGAAGCTCTTCTTTAGTCGCCGGGTAACTTTGGTGTGTTTTTAAATGGTCAATTGCTCCTTTTACATTTTTCATATTTATTCACCACCCTTCGCCTCGCCATAGCTTTGAAATCATAGGCGGGTCTTTTTTTACGAATTATTAAGTATTAACATCTAAAAATATAAAATCAAGAGGAAGTTTGTCGCAGAAATAAGGCGCTAGAGCTCGCAGGAAGTATTTGATTCTCCGTTGACACAGGTATCCGTACTTGAACCTCCATGAAGAGTGTCCGTATCGGCTCCGCCATCCAAAAAGTCCATACCGCTTCCTCCCTGTAGGTTATCATTCCCTTCTTCTCCATATAAATTATCATTTCCGCTTTCTCCTTTTATAGTATCGTTACCAATTCCTCCCCAAATGTTGTCATTCCCGCTTCCGCCTTCAATATTATCGTTTCCTTCCTCGCCGTAAATTACGTCATTTCCTGCTCCGCCGTCTACATTGTCGTTTCCTGTACCTGCCTTTATCAGATCATCATTACCGCCACCGTCAAGGTTATCATTTCCCTCATTTCCGAAAAGAACATCATTATTATCACTCCCGTCAAGATGGTCATTACCTGGGCCTCCTATAATGCAATCATTTCCGTCACTCCCGTCAAGCCTAGGGTCGTTACCCTCGCCTCCGAGGATTATATCGTTGCCTTTACCTCCAAAAACTATATCGTTACCGCCTTTTAGAATGAATAACTCAGATTCCTTGTTACCAATAATGAAGTCATTGCCCTCTGTTCCTTCAACAACCCTGGTAATTCCTGATTCCAAAAATGAACAGTCTTCAGGGATTTCTATTTCGGGTTGTTCTGTTTGCCATTTTATATCAAACATGACCATGGCATTTTGGTACTCATTTCCTGCATTCTCCGGGAATTTTACTTTGACTCTGAAACTTTTGTCGCTTCCGGCAGGGAAGTTGCCAAGGTTAAACAGGGGAGCGTCAAAAAGAGCCTGAAGTTTGCCTTGAAAGATAACGGTTGAGGGAAGTTCTGTTACTTCTACATCCAATATGTTAGCAAAATCTTTTTCCTCGTCAGTTTTGATAAAATCCATAGTAACCGACTCATCCTCAGTTGATGCATTTTTGACATTAAAGTCCTTTGTTTTAGAGTCACCCGGGAGCATATTGGTGACAACAAACATGGGTGGATCAGGAAGAGGACCCTCAGGATCATAGGTTAAAATCAAAGGGTCGCCCTCCCCATAAGCATATCTTGTAATTTGGGAATTTTTATACACAAGAAATGTTCCCACTAAAACAAACGGCAGAAGAAGAATTGCACTAATCCTTCTTATTCCCATGGCTCTGATTTTTCTAATCTTTATCATAATGTTTCTATGTATTAATACATGAATACAAATGTATAGCGTAATTTATGGCCAAGGTGATGTCGGATTTATATTAGTATTATCATCTGTTGGAACTGTAAAAACTGACCAAGCGTTACCACCATCTGTATTTCTTCCAACAGAACTACCAACCGATGGCAAGAACTGAAAATATGAGATTCCATCTTTTAAATTACTACCAGAATCAAATAAATAAATTTTGTCGCCACTATTTCCGAGTCTGTTTGAACTATTGTAAACAGTGTACCAGTCGCCATTTAATAAAGTTGTGGAAGCTGGAACAGTGTGAAAAATACCGGTTGTATCACGGAGAGTCCATCCACTTATGTCAACACTGCTGCCCGTTTTGTTATAAAGTTCAACCCAATCATTACCCAGTCCGGTACCGCCATCGTGGACGATGAATTCATTAATAACTACATCCTGATTTTGAGGTATTGCAAAACCTGCTATTGATGGTTTTCTTTCAGAAAAATCAATTGCATTAAATACTCCGCCGGTTTTTTGGCCTAAAACTTCCCTTTCAAACGAGAAGTTAAGACCGGCACTTGCTGATGCAGGGTCAGGACCATAGAAAACCTCATCTACGATATCAAGATTGCTATCTAATAATTTAAATGCTCCAGATTCTGTTGCAATATTTATTGTCCCACCTAGTTGGACTTGAACAACATCACTAAGGAGCGGTCCGTAACATTGGTCGTTCCATGTTGCGCTTGATTTGGACAATAATGCGAATTTTCCGGGGGCGAGGGGAGTTACAGAATTAATTATTTGAATTGTGTTTCCTTCTCCATCTCTTAAACTCCAATCCTGGAGATTAACCGTGAAATCAAAACCGTTCCATATCTCAATCCATTGTTTATTTTGAGGTACAGTGCAATTTGTTTTGTACAATACTTCATTTATTACTAATGTTTGTGCAATGGGGGGACTCCAATCACCTGCCTGAAATAAATTTCCTATTGAAATTTCTATGTCGGAGAAGAAGGACGAGGCGAGACCGGTAAAAACAAGTGCTGCACCGAAAATCGGAACTATTGCACTAGCTTTAGGCAGACCGTTGTTTTTAGCCTTGAGGGTCGTACCCTTTAAGTCGTACTTAAGGGTACGACCCTTACGACGAAATAGCTTTCTTTTCATGATAGATAATGTTTTAAAGATTTCCTTTAATAAACCCTTTAACTCTTCGTAAATAACAATTGTCGCCGGAACTATGACCAAAAGCAAAAAGCCGTAGGGCTGTTTGGCAAAGTCGGCAACGTAGCCCAAATAGGGGAGTGTCAAAACGACCTTACCTACTATCTGTTCACTGGTTATACTTCCTGAATCAAAATCCTCGTTGGCGTCTCCGGCAGTTAAATAGACTGGATCAGAATTGATACCGTCAGGATAGTTTTTGACTTGAATTCTGTGAGTTATGATATTTTTCGAACCCTTTGTATAGGAAATTATTTCTCCCTGATTATAGATTTCTTCCTTTTTAGTTATGACAATGCTTCCGGTTTTAATAGCAGGTTCCATTGAACCCGACTGGACGATAAAGGCTTTAGGGAGCTTAATATCCCGATATTCAAATGTATTCAAAATCGGATATTGATTACGTTGCAATATCGGTAAATTAAACTTAAATAAATCTAATAGAAGATATGTTGCTAATGCTGAAAAAATGAAGAAGACTATACAAAGAAACCCGATTAAAGTATTTTGTATAAACTTACTTATTTTCATAAATATATAATCTTTTCATCAATACCCGATGTTACAAGCTAAACAACATCGGATGTTGATTATGCTATTGCGGCTTGTTCGAGTAAATTTCCTCTCAAAGTAATAGACGGCTCGCCTTCTTGATATACCATATAAAATCTCCCACGCTTCGGTCTATATCTTCTGTACCTGATACGGATTTTTCTCCAGCCGGGCAGCGGCTAGAAAAATATTTAAGGCGCATCCGTATCGTCGTACCTGATCAGCTTTGTCTCAAATAAGTACCTTGTAGGCTGCCATCCGGTCATCGGCCCGGTTAATTCCAGACCGCTATTATAATCACTTGCCAATACTAGCCAGATTTTTGCTCCGGTCGGATAGTTGGCATCAGATGGATGCGGTAAATCAAAACCTAAGTTGACATTACCTGCGATAGTAAGATCACCGCTTCCATTTGAAATACCAGTACCTAGAAATGCTCCCGGATTATCTCCCTCCCAAGGATCTGCATAATAAATCAAGCTGTATTTTGTATTTGCCTCCAGTCCTTGTGCAATAAGCGTAGAGCTGAAGTCAAATGTTGGACCGTCGCCCGCCCATGTTAATGTCGCAGACCTATTATCTTCTATTACTGTCCAGACATCTGGAATTTTATTTTCCAGCACAAGCCTCTTTTCAGGAAGAGGACAAACGAAGTTAGGATTATTTCTGTATTGCTCTACATAAAACCTTATATCGGCGGTAAGAGCATCAGTTTGTGAAACGTTATTTACAGGCGCTCCGTTACAACTCAAGGCGTTTCCCGGACCAACCGCCATTGTCCCGTAACACCAGTAAACACCTATACAGCTTTTCCCCGGATCTAGCTTTCCAAGGTAATAACTTCTCCCATCCAATACATCGCTTGCAGGACCTTCGGCATTAGAAAACAATGGAAGTTCCCCTTCTTGCCATACGTTATCGCAAGAATTTTGCTCTGGACCGTTATCGGCCCAAGTGAAAAAGCGAAGTTCGGAAGATAATTCTCCGTAAAAAGGACCGTCGCTAACATCCCCATCTTCGCTTTCCGGCTCGGTCAGACCCAGATCATCATCCTGCATGTTTTCGACAATTACGCAAGCGTGTGCGGGATTACTGGAAAGGTCTAAGCTTATTGTGTTTTCGCCATAATCTCCGGGTTTCAAGTCAAAGAAGTTGAAAAACTTTTCGTTTGTTAAATCAACCGGACCCCAAGTGCCACACTGTTCTGATCTTTCTCCATTATATGTACACTCGCTATCTATCTTTAAATCAATAGCTCCAGCGGTTAAAACGTTTCCGGTCGAAGTCTCGGTGTCGGAGAAAAAGGACTGTGTTACAGCAACAACAACTAAACCAATTACACCAATAGTAAATAAACTCAATAGAGCTTTTTTCATAATTTTAAATATATTCACCTCCTTCCGGTTTGATAGCTCTTATGAGCATCAAACGGAATCACGTTAGATGACCCAAGTTAGATAACTTTGTATCTAACGGGTCTATCTAACCGTGACCCTAATTTGATTACTCCTTATGAGCATCTTATAGAGTTTCACTCGGAAAGGAGCTAATTTTGCTTAGTATCTTTTGCAAAAAAGTCCCCTAGCTTGGGTGGGCAAGAGAGTTCCGAGTCGAAACTCATTTATCTCTTTGACCCCACCCTAAAACGCTAGAGAAAAAAACTAATCAGATGTTTGTGTTGGCGTAGGCCAAACAGGTTCGTAATCTTTACTACACAAAAACTCATCATTATGTCTTGCCTGTTCTGCATAAAATTGTAAATCACCAACAACACTGTCAGTTTGAGCAGCGTTATCAACTAGTGTCCCATCACAAAGCCAACCGGTTCCCCTTTCGACTGGAGTTCCGTTGATAGGAGCTCCCTGCACATCATGAGAATCTTTGGGTTCAGGAGTTAATTCTCCAAAACACCACACTTTACCTATATAGAAAGTTGTATCGCCAGGGATAGGATTTCCTGCACCAAGTACACCGCCTTGGGTATCAGCAAGAGCGATTTGTCCTTGAGTACCTAGTCCTTCGAGAGGCCCCAATAAAAAGACTTTTTCATCCTCACATTCACCCGTTCCCTCTGGACAAGCTTCAAATACGTTATCTCCATCGTCAACCCAGAAAGCGAAATTTAGGTCTTCATCAAGCTCTCCGTTTCCATTTGGATTAACGCAAGCAACTAATTCATCTGTTTGTTCAGGATCTGTACAGGAATTGTCTTGATCTTCCGTAATACGGGCTGAGGCACAAACCCAAGCATCATTACTTCCGACGTGAACGGATATTGTGTCTTCGCCATAATCTCCCGGTTTAAGGTCTACAAAGTCAAAAAACTTCTCAACTGTTAAGTCGGTAAGCTGCCATGACGTATTAGAGCTTGCTGCCAGTACACCTTTACATTCTGCTGGAGGATTACCGTCTCCGTCAGGAATAGTACAGTCTATTGCATAGCTTTCGTTATCAATCTGTAGATCAATGTCTCCGGCTACGAATGTATTGCCGACTGATGTCTCGGTATCACTGAAAAATGCTCGGGTTGCGAGGACTCCTGCTACTGATACGACACCAATTACAAATAAACTTAATAAAATTTTCTTCATCTTTTTCACCAACAATCTAATCCAGAGGCTTTTTTAGTAAAAGCTTGGCTATTAAGGGTTTTTACCCCTTATAGAACCATTTAAAATATTAATTGGTTATGCAAAAGGTAAAAGTAATTTCGTAAGGGTTTAATCCAGAGTACGAAATTCACCCGTTTCAAAATTGAAAATAACATTTCCTTTACCGCCACTGTAATCAATAGGGTAAACCCCTCCCCATTCAATCTGTCTTACAATATCTGTAAGAATTGCTCCGTACTTTTGCAAATCTTTATTTTCCGGATGTTTATATAAATATGGAGCCATTGAAAATAATTCTCGCCTCCACATTTCCCGTTTTTCTACTGAAGTTTGGTGTTCTTCGCTATCCAATCTCATTATGTAATTAATCGCAAAGATCAAGTCCGGAAAGAATTGTCTGTAAGCCTGAGTAATCTGATGCGGAATAATAATGACCAGCTCCAGCAGTTGCTATATCGTTTGTTAGATAAGTAGCATCAACATCGCTGCCAACTCCAACCACAAAGATTTCTACCCCGGCTGCTTTTGCTACATCAGCTGCATTTTTTGCATCTACGTCAGGTGGGGGATCACCGTCTAGTGGTCTATTAGGATTACCGTCTGTGATGACAATCATCTTGTCAAGGGAGACACCATCGGCTCTGTCATGTCCATCGCCTGGATTATCCAACTCCGTTTTTGCAAGGTCAATGCCTTCTTTAAGGTTCGTCCAGCCACCTGAAATCATTGCGTCAATTGCTGCCTTGAGACTAGTGGGATCGCTCGTCAAGTGATGATTTAAAGTTCCTGTTGTTGCAAAACTTGATTTTCCTGCGTGATTTCCGTCCAAAGCCAGTGTCAAAGAATCAACGAAATCCTTAGCAGCAGTTTTTAATTGCACAAGCTCCGTAGAACTAATACTTCCCGATCTATCGAGAACGAGCATTACATCTGCCTTATTACAGGCGAGCGGGGGAGTGGGTGTTAATGTCGGGGTTGGAGTACCTGACGGTTTTTCACCTGAACAAGTAAAATTGGGATTATTTCTTGATTGATAAGCGCTAAATTCAAAATCGACCAAAACCTGGTCTGTTTGGGTTTCGTTATTCAGCTCAGCCCCGTCGCATTTTATTCCCGAATCAACTTCCGGACTTACACCGGTATTATCGGGAAGAGGAGTAATAGTCATTTCGCCGAAGCACCAGGCTTTGCCGATGTAGTAAGTTTTACTACCCACAAGCGGTCCCGCTAAACCCAAAACTCCTCCCAATGCATCTGCGAGGTTTATAATCTTTCCGTCAAAAACATTGCCAACCAAATCCTGTTGCCTTATTATTCCTTCTTCTTCATCTTTCTCTAAAACATTATCTCCGTCGTCAACCCAGAAGATAAAAGAAAGATGGGACCCTAATTCTCCGTCTTTTTTATCATCGTCGGGATCATCACAGGTTGGATCGTCTTTTAATTCTGGTTCGTTACAAGTCTCGTCGTCATCCTCGGTATGGGTTATTTTCATACAAGCCCAGGCGTCGTTATCGTCAACCCGCAAAGAAATTGTATCTTCACCCCAGTCACCCGGTTTTAAATCCTGAAAATTAAAAAAAAGGTGCCCTGGAAGATCATCGGGTTCCCACGATGCGTCGGGATAGGGTTTACCGTTGTAATAACTGGTATTGTCTATTTTTAGATCAAGTTCTCCTGCCTGAAGTATATTATCTTTTGACGTTTCGGTGTCAGAAAAAAAGGAGCCTGTTATACTCACCGCTAAAGCAGCTACTAATCCTAAAGTTATGACAGAAATTAAAATTCTCTTCATCAAACTATAATATGGGACAATAATCTCGGGGCAGGAGACGTATATAACTGAAAGAAAAAATGTATATTTAGACTAACATCACATTTTTGCCCTGTCAACTGATACTTAATAAATAAAACAACATCATTTTTTAAGTTATATAATTGACCTTACTAAATGTAGGCGACCATCACATGAATTTGCCTCTTTTGCTACGAAGTTATACAATTATCTTATGACATATATTTGGGATTATGATGCGAAAAAACTCGCAAAGTCTGAACATGGACGAATAATGCTTTTGGAACGTGCGATCAATTATGGACCGGAGAAAGGAGAAAAAATAGAACTTTCTAAGGTCAAGAAATATTGGGATAGGTTAAAACTTTTCCCTCGTAAAAAACGCCTTTTTAACCTTCTAATATGGGGGAAGTAACAATACTGACACCAGAGCAGAAAAGTATTTTCGTAAAAATCGCCGCTAACTCTTTTCTTACCAACAACTTTTACTTTTCAGGAGGAACGGCACTTAGTGAAGTCTATCTCAAACATCGTGAAAGTCTTGATTTGGATTTCTTCGCAGATAAAAGGTTTGACAATCAAATGCTATTTTCCTTTCTTTTAGAATGGGGAAAGCAGTTAAAGTTTACTATTCAACCACAACGGGCAGAAGACACTTTTATTTACCTCTTGAATTTTGACGGCGGCAAGAAATTAAAATTAGACTTCGCATATTATCCATACAAAAGATTAGAACCAGGGACTAGCTATAAAAAAGTAACGGTAGACAGTCTACTAGATATCGCTGTTAATAAACTGCTGCTCATGAACCAGCGTAGCGAAGTCAAAGATTACGTTGATCTTTACTTTTTACTTGATGAATATACTGTGTGGGACCTAATTGAGGGGGTAAAAGTGAAATTCCGGACTGAACGCGATCCTTTAACTTTAGCTGCCGATTTTCTGGCAGTTGAGGAGTTTGAATACTTACCCAAAATGCTAAAACCATTAACTCTCAATGAACTGAAGAAGTTTTTTAAAAAACGGGCGAAGAAACTGGCTAAAGACTTGGTTATCTAGATTTTCTCATTATTAAATAATCTATCATATACATAGAAATTCAGCGGTCTGCTGGAATACGTATTTGAAATTTCTTCTAAATAACCTCATAATAGCCCCAAAATTATGCGTTATAGCACTTACGAATATCTTCGCGACTCATACGGGTTTATGGACACGTTTTTTTCTTTTTGGAATAAACTAAAACCGAAAATAAAAAAAATCATTATTCGCGCCATCGACTTTGAATACGATTTTTATATTGAAAGAGTATTCGAAAATCTAATCCCGGCGTTTTTTATTGTTTATCTTGGAATAATTGCAGTATTTACACTCACCAAGTATTCCGAAAAAGCTAGCGGCGTCAGAATTTCTTCAATTACCACAAATTCAATGTCGCCGGGAATTGATCCCGGAAGCATAGTGGTTTCGTTACCTTCTCTATCTTACTCGAAAGAGGACATTATAACCTATAAAGAAGTAAACCCTAAAACAAGCCTTGTCAGCGGAAAAGCGGTTACCCATCGAATTATTGATAAAGTCAATGAGAAAGACGCAAGTTATTTTATAACCAAAGGGGATGCGAATTCCCAACCCGATCCGGTAAGAGTGAAAAGAAGTGAAATCTTGGGTAAAGTTGTATTAATCATCCCCTTTATGGGTTATTTCGACGTCGCCCTAAAAACGCTCCCCGGATTTCTGATTTTTATAGCTGCGCCTTCAATTTACCTAATTAAAAATGAAGTTGACTATTTAAAGGAAGTTAACCGCAAGGGTACTTAAGTCTATTTCGCATTCTCCTCCCATTCCCTCATCAGTTCCCCCCACATCCTCGTAAGTACAAATTATTTTCCCGCCGTCTGCCGAGAATCCTACAATCTCGTAACGCCTAACTGTTCCCTCGCTAACGCTATCTTTGGTTAAGTTTGTTTCTACCTCATCGGTCGGGGAAAATAGATAAATATTGGCAGGGGTCGTTTTTGAAGAAGAGTTGACATACATAATTTTTTGGGAGTCGGGAACCCAGACACAATTCTGCCTATTGGGACTTACTTCAGACACCTCACTTCCGTCTATATCGGCAATATATAAAGCAGGTTCCGGCGCAGGCGGCCAGGACTCAAAGCAAATTTTTGTTTCATCGGGAGAGACTACAACTTTTGCAAATCCTGTTATGCCTGTAGAATCGTAATTTTCTTTATCAACCAGAATAGTTGTTTCTCCGCCGGGAATTTCCCTAACCACACTGCCGTTTTTAATTTTAACCTGATCGGGGGAGAAGGACGGGGTCGGAGTGGAGGTCGGAGTTAAGTTTGAGTTAATATTTTCGCTTGTCTCGCCTTTTTTGATTTTCTGATTTTGACTATAAAGATATACGACTCCTCCATATATAGCCGCAACAATAATTAAAGATAATATGACAAAAATCCTAAACCCCAAGCCGGTTTTTAGAGATGGCGGAGTAAAGTGCGACGACGGCTCAGGAGACTGCGGCGGTTCGGTGTCCATTTTAGGCATTGGACTAGGTTGCTCTTGGTGAACTGTCGTTTCACCTTTTTGCGGCGTCATTTTTGGCTCTTGGTCTTCCATTAAATAAATATACAATAATAATCAGGTCGCTATCAACTACTGGACTTGTTAAAACTTTTTTTGCTAATATATTTTAAGTATGAGCGCACTTGAATTTTTCTTCGTTCTTTACTTTATATGTACTGCCTTTATTTATGCAATACAAAGAAGGGGAGCTATTCCTTTTACGCTACCGGGAGACATTTATATCCACATCGGCCAAAAAAGAATCTATATTCCCTTGGGAAGCTCTTTAATCGCATCCATAATACTTTTTTTAATACTTAACCGGTTTAGAAGATAATAGCGAACATGGAACATAAACTCCCAGAGCTACCTTACGCTTACAATGCGCTTGAACCTTATATTGACGAGCGGACAATGAAAATACATCATACGAAACATCATCAAGCCTATATCAACAACCTGAACTTGGCTCTTGAAAAATATCCCAAACTATTCAAGTTCGATGTTCACTCTCTAATCAGTAATCTCCCCAGGCTTCCCGGCAATATTCGTAACGCAGTAAGAAATAGCGGCGGCGGTCATTCAAACCACAGCCTATTTTGGAAAATTATGCGTCCAGCCCAGAGGGCTTCCCGCCCGGAGGGACTCCTAAAAAAAGTCCTATCTAATAATTTCGGTTCTTTCGATTCATTCAGGGAAAAATTTAGCCAAACTGCTTTGGCAAGATTCGGAAGCGGTTGGGCTTGGTTGAGTGTAACCGGCTCTGAATTAGTAATTGAAGATACGGAGAATCAAGATTCACCCTTGTCAAGAAAAAGGATCCCTATTCTGGGATTGGATGTTTGGGAACACGCTTACTATCTTAAGTATCAGAATAGGCGTGCTGATTATATAGAAGCTTGGTGGAATATCGTGAATTGGGACCAGGTAGAAATAAATTTACGTAGTGCTCTGAAGTAGGCAAATTGAGTATTTACTTTTATTAATTAATGTCTACCATAAAATAATGGCTAAGAAGTTAGAGGCTAAAATAAATAATAAATCGAAGGGGCGGATAGAATCCCTTAAGAAAAACCTTAAGAAGTCAAAGTCAAAAAGATACCTCTTAATATTGTTAATTCTTGTTGTGGTAGGCCTCGGACTTTATCTTGGCAAGAGTTTATTTATTGCAGCCCTTGTTTCCGGACGTCCGATTACGCGTTTCGAGCTGGTTAGAGAGCTCGAAAAGGGGGCGGGTAAACAGACACTTGAAAGCTTGATCACTAAAGAGCTCATAAGTCAGAAGGCTCAAAAAGAGGGCGTCACGGTTTCAGACGAAGATGTTAAAAAAGAAATAGAAAATATTTCTAAAATGATTGAGTCCCAAGGTTCAACTTTGGACGCTGCTCTTTCCATTCAGGGCCAAACGAGAGAAGACTTGGAAGAAAATGTAAAAATCCAAAAAACAGTAGAGAAATTATTACAAGAGGAAGTGGTAATTTCTGACGAAGATACTTTAAAATATTTTGAAGAAAACAAAAGCCTTTACGGCGAGGAAGCCGTTTTTGAGGATCTTAAAGACGATATAAGAGAGCAATTGAAACAGGAAAAGCTTTCTACTGCCTTTCAGGAATGGATGACTAAACTAAAAAATGAGTCACAAATAATCTACTTCGTGAATTTCTAAATTTAGATATGTTTTGGCAAAATTTTCTAACTTCAAATTCCGGGTACGGTTTGCCGACAATCCTTTTAATAATCGTTCTTGCTTGGCTTTTCTTCTGGAAAGGTTACGCATTGTGGCGCGCGGCCAGAAACGGCCAAAAATACTGGTTTATAGCACTTCTTCTGGTCAGTACAGTGGGAATTCTTGAAATAGTATATCTTTCCTTTTTCCAAAAACCTCCCCAGTCTCCCTTTAAAGGGCTTCTTAAAAGGCTTAAATTTAAAGGAAAAAAGTGAAGTCTTCTAGCGAAACGTGGGATTTTCTGGTACTGGAGTAATTTTTCTTTAAAGTTGCTATAATTAGTTTAATGTTAATACTCGGAATAGATCCCGGTACGGCGACAACAGGCTACGGACTGGTCGAGTCGGATGGGAACGGAAAAACAAATGTAGTTGGTTGGGGGCTTATTGAAACGGATAAAAACGCATTTTACGAAAAACGACTGGAAGTAATTTACAAAGAAACTCTTTCCTTAATTAAAAGAACCTCACCCGATCTTTTTGCTATGGAAAAAATCTTTTTCGCGACTAATGCAAAAACCGCAATAGCCGTGGGACAGGCTCAGGGAGTACTACTTCTGGCTGCCTCAAAAACTAAAATTAGGGTGGTTGAATATGCTCCAGGAACGATAAAGAAAGTGATTGCCGGTAGCGGCCGAGCCAAAAAGAAAGACATCCAAAAAGCAGTAAGAAAAATTCTGGGTAACAGAGTCAAAAGCAAAGCTCATAAAAAAACTCATTTTGATAACGCAGCTGATGCACTGGCGGTTGCACTAACTCATGCGCTGTCCATAGAGAGAAGGTGATAGAAAATGGCTGATTTTAAAGTCGGAAAAGTGACTCATTTTTACGATAAAATTGGCGTTGCAATTGTAGAACTTGACGCAGACTTGGGGGTCGGCGATAAAATTAAATTCGTCAGAGGAGGTGAAGATATATTCGAGCAAGACGTTTCTTCAATCCAAATCGAGCACAACCAGATAGAAAACGCCAAAAAAGGAGACGTCGTCGGATTAAAGGTTGGTCAGGAACTTAAAGAAGGCGCGGAAGTTTATAAAATAACTTAACGCGACACGAATAATAGCTTAATATTTACATGGCTAAATGGTTAGGTTGTTAATAATTAGTCAGAATTACCATACCATATAACCGTTTAGTAATTATAATGTATGCGAAGAAAAAAATGGGTAAATGTGGAGTGGAAATCAGCTCCCGATATCAAAAAAAGGGTACTTCATTTAAAGAAATCACTTAATCTAGAGTGGGTAAAAACTTCTTCGCTATATTGCTTCCGTTCGCTAAATTCTTCATCAAGGGCTTATGCAAGAATCTGGGGTCTGTCAAAAATTTGGCAACTTGCCCTTAAGCAAAAGCCGGCATATATAATTGAGGTTTTAAGTGAAAAATTTGATAATTTATCTGAGCGCGAAAAAGATAGAATATTACTTCACGAAATAGCCCATATTCCCAAAAATTTTTCAGGAAGTTTACTGCCGCATATAAGAAGGCGCGGCAAGAGAAATTTCCACGACAGGGTAGAGGAACTTTTCGCTCATTATCAACGTTCAACTGTTTTAGAACGACCGTTTAAAAATCGTTGAATTAAATTACTCTAATGAAAATAATTGTTCTCCACGGCGATAATACATTGGAAAGTTATGAACGACTTTTAACTTTCATTAAGGAAGCAAAGAAAAGGGGTTGGGATGTCAAAAGAATTACGTCAGCCCGAAGCATTCCAGAAGCTTTGGTTGTTGATTCATTATTTGAAAAAGAAAAGCTGGTTGTCGTCGAAAATATCACTTTTTTAGGGGCGGTCGTTAGAAAATTTATGAAGCTAAAAGCCGATAAATTAGATACAACTTTAATTATATATCACCCCGGAACCATTACGGAAACATTTATCAACTCATTACCTAAAGTAGATAAAGTCGAAGAATTCAAACTTCCAAAATTAATCTGGTCGTTTTTGGATTCTTTTTATCCAAGAAATGCAAGAAATTCACTTCTGCTTCTTCATGAAATTGTAAAAACGCAACCTTTAGAATTTGTTTTTTCCCTTTTGGCAAAGCAGGTTAGAGACTTATATTGGATAAAAGTAGACTCCAAAAGTATGACATATCCGGAGTGGAGAATCGTTAAACTCAAAGTCCAAGCAAATAAATTCACTAATCTCCAATTAACTAATCTTATTTCTTTATTGGCGGAAGCAGATGTAAGATCCAAAACTTCTCAAGGAAACTTAAGTGATTTACTTGATTTTATTATTGCAACCAAATTAGAATAAATTTGATGACAAGAGGATTATTCGGCACAAGCGGAATTAGAGGCGATTCGGAAAAACTTTTTACTAACCAGTTTTGCTTTGACATCGGCAGAACTTTCGCAAAATTTCTAACTCAAAACGGAGAAGAAGGCGCGGTTGCAACTGGAATGGATCCAAGAGGTTCAAGTCCCCGTATTAAAGAGGCTATTGAAGCTGGACTAACTAACGAGGGAAGAGAAGTTTATGACCAGGGAGCCACTTCTGTTCCTTCTATGTGCTTTGTACTTCTTGTAAGTGATTATTACTCATCTTCAATTATGGTTTCTGGAAGTCATATTCAAGCAAATTTAAATGGTATTAAATTTTTTGCTTTTAACGAAGAAATTCTAAAAAAGCACGAGAAAGAAATCGAAAGTATTTATGCTTCTTTAAAAGACAAAGTTATATTTAAGGAAGGTGAAGAATACGAAATCCATAACGAAAATCGCGCAAAAGACGAATATCTAGAAATGTTGGTTAAATTAGCAAACGGGAGTTTCCCTAACTGGAAAGTAGTTGTGGACGCAGGCGATGGAGCACAATCTGACACGATGCCATATGTACTAAAAAGGCTCGGAATTAATGTCATTGAGCAAAATACAACTATACAGGGAGAGTTTTACGCAAGAGACACGGAGCATAAACCTGACATGATGGGATTGATAATGACGGTTAAAAAAGAGAAAGCGGATTTTGGCATAGGCTACGACGCTGATGGCGACAGGGTAGTTTTTGTTGACGAAAATTCTGAATTTATACCCGGGGATTATTCCGCAACTTTGATTGCAAAATATATAAAAGGCGATTCCGTAGTCACGCCAATAAGTACTTCACAAGTTGTTGACCATTTAGAAAAAAAGGTTTATCGCACTAAAGTAGGAGCACCTTATGTTATAGAAAAGATGAAAACGACAGGTAGCGCCATTGGATTTGAACCAAACGGTGGATGTATTTTCCCTGAAATATTAATGACAAGAGATGGTGGTTCGACAACGATTAAACTTTTAAACATATTGAAAAAGAAAAACAAATCCTTAAGTAAACTTATTTCGGAGTTACCTAAGTTTTACTCTTTTAAGGATAAAATTCAATATAAATGGGAACAGCAAGACGTTATTTTAAAGGAAGCTAAATCAAGATTTAAAGCAATCAAGATAGATGAAAGAGATGGATTAAAAATGTGGCTCGACCAAACAACATGGATTCTTTTCCGTTCTTCCCAAAATGCACCCGAGTTCAGGATTTTTACCGAAAGTGATTCAGAAACTAAAGCAGAATCTCTTTTCCAAAAAGGCACCAGTTTGGTTAAAGATATTATTAAAAGAGACTGATTTCTAATAATGCTTTCTAAACAAAATTTAATTGATTTTCTTGAATTTTCTACAAAATTAGCAAAAGAAGCGGGAAAAATACTTCTTAAAGAGCAAAAGAAAGTCAGGATTGTTAAATATAAAGATCGAAAAGACATAGTAACTTCTACGGATTTGGCTTCGGAAAAATTTGTGATCAACGAGATAACCAGAAATTTTCCTGATCATAGTATCCTGTCCGAAGAAAAAGGTGAAATAAACAAACTTTCTGACTTTCGCTGGATTATTGACCCTTTGGACGGCACAAAAGAATATATACGAGGCATTCCTCTTTGGAATTTCTCAATGGCCTTGGAATATAAAAACGAGCTCCTTGTTTCGGTTGTTTATAGGCCCTTCGAAGAAAGTCTATTTAGTGCCGCAAAAGGTACTGGAAGTTTTTTAAACGGAAAAAGTATAAAAGTATCTTCAATCCAAAAACTGGAGGATTCCTTTATATTTTGCTATCTTCCCTTATACCATCGTAATAGAGAAAACTATGAGAACGCTTACAAAAGGCTATCAGAAATCGGTAAAAAGACATATAGACTGAGGTCTTTGTCCGATGAAAATACAGGCCTTTGCTGGCTTGCCCAAGGGGGAATAGAAGCATACGTAAACTTAAGTAATCCTCCAAAATGGCATGACTTTGCACCCGGCTTATTTGTAGCCCAAGAAGCAGGTGCGTTAATAACTGACTCGAGAGGTAAGAGTTTGAACAGAAATTTTTTTAATGGCATTATTGCCTCAAATAACCACAGGATTCTGGATCGAATAATAGACATAGTATCATAAACAACTTAGGATCTTCACTAATTTACAACATCGGTTACTCTGACGTGGTATTATTAATATTACGATCAACTTTTAAATAACGATCGTAGTAAAAAAGTTGAGTGGGAAAACTTTTGAGGTTGAGGGATTATATTCTAATTAGCGCTGCTTTTTCCGGTGAATTATTCGATGAAGTTCGCCTGGTAGGAGGATTTTTGCCTTCGGCAATGCAAAATCGATACGGGTTTATACCTTCCAGATATAAGAAAACCAGCTACTTGACAGAGGTTTCGGATATGCTTTCCGTCGGGGATATAGAAAGAAAAGTTGATGAACACGGTAGAGCGTACCTTATACTTACCTCTTCCGGTAATAAAAAATTAAAAAGGAAATTTAGGCTGCATTATAAAAATCAAAAATGGGATGGATATTTCATGATTGCAGTATTTGATATTCCGGAAAAACAAAGAAAGGCGAGGGATCTGCTAAGAACAAAGCTTATCGAGTTAGGTTTTGGAATGATGCAAAAATCTGTATGGATAAACCCTTACCATTTTGAAGAGGATTTACGGGAGTTCCTCGAACTTCACGGTTTGGGTGATAGTGTTTTTGTGCTTTCTGCAAAAAAGATTTTAGCCGGGAAAATTATGCCTTTAGTTGAAAAAATATGGGATTTAAAAAAGATAAATAAAAATTACGAAAAAGTAGTAAATAAAATAAAGGTTGCATCGCGAGCCAAAAATTACAAAAGAAAAAAACTTATTACCAGTGCTATTCAAATATACGTGGAAACTTTATCAACCGACCCACATCTTCCTAAGGATCTATTACCCAAACACTGGTCAAGGGAAAACGCACTCAGACTTATAAATAAAACGCTTTAGATAGATTTACGATCAACTAAAATTAAACGATCGTGTCATAATAGTTGAATATTTTATATTAAGTAAGAATCATTTAAATTTAATAGTTCACCCTATAAATAAACAAAGCTCATGTATCTTTTAAACTACTAAACTAACTTTTTATCTTGAAATTTTAGGAATAAATGGCTAGTATGAATTATGTCCAAGGCAAAGTTACTTGACCAAAAATATAAATTAGTTGCAGATACTATTCGCGCTTATCCGCTTCAACTAAAGCAAGCTTGGGAAGAAATTGATACTTTATATATCCCGGAAGATTATAAAAACGTTGACAATGTCGTCGTCAGCGGCATGGGAGGTAGCGCTCTTGGCGCAAGAATCATAGACTCTTTCATCGTAGATAAAATAAGACTCCCTATTGAAATTTATACAGAGTATCATCTTCCAAACTACGTCAATAAAAATACGCTTGTCATATCCTATTCCTACTCAGGTAATACGGAAGAAACTCTTAACGCCACATTCGACGCCTTGAAGAGAAATGCCAAAATTCTTTGTATAACAACAGGAGGAAAACTCTCCGAACTAGCCAAAAAAGATAATATTCCTGCCTATATCTTTAACCCAATAAATAATCCCTCAAAAGAACCCCGAATGTCTTTGGGCTATTCTATCGGCTCCTATTTTTCCTTATTTCATAAGTTAGGATTCATTTCAATCGATAGAGAAGATATTGATGAGGCCATTAACTCTATGTACGAATTCTTAACGGAGTTTCATGAAAATATCGATACAGATAAAAATCTGTCTTATAAACTTGCAGCTAGTCTTAAAAACTATGTTCCGGTAATAATTGCTTCCGAGCATTTATACGGCATAGCCCATGCTATAAAAAATCAATTTAACGAAAATTCAAAGACTTTTTCGACACTCTTTGATATTCCAGAGCTTAACCACCATTTATTGGAAGGCCTTAAAAACCCTGCTAAAATTAAAGGGGGCCTTAAATTCCTTTTTTTTAACTCGAGTCTTTATTCGGAAAAAGTCCAAAAAAGATATAAAATAACATCTGAAGTCGTAAACAAAAATGGTTATGACTACCTTCTCTATAGCCCCCGTTCGGATACAAGGTTAAAACAGCTATTTGAAGTATTTATTCTCGGATCTTTTATTTCATATTACCTGGCAAAATTATATAATGAAGATCCTTTAGAAATCCCTTGGGTAGATTATTTCAAAGAAAGGTTGTCTAGGTAATAATTCATTCTCGATATGCTTCTTGATTTATAACTAAGGTTTTGTGATATAGTGGTTTAGTATAATGCTAATCTGCGAATTTATGCGAATGCTGCGAATGGATACGAATAAATAGTCTAGCGGTTAGGGTTAGGATGCCTGTTTCGGTTACGTAAGACGTAAGACGATTTTTACGATACGGGTTTCGTTACCGCTACCTACTTACGAAATAATATTTGCACCTATTAGTATGCATTGGCATTATTCGAATTATTAGTATCATTATTTATTATGGCTGCCCAACAACCCTTAATTAAATTCTTCAAAGACATTGATAAAGACGATATTCCTTCAGTCGGGGGCAAAGGAGCAAATCTTGGCGAGATGACACAAGCAAGTTTTCCTGTACCTCCTGGTTTTGCAATAACTGTTTCCGCATATGATGCCTTTTTGGAAAAAAACCAAATTTCCAAAAAAATTAACGATCTCATAGAAAAAACTGACATCAATGAAGCCGAACAACTTCAAGAAGCCTCAAAAAGAATCGAAAAAATTATTACAACGAGTCTAATTCCAGAAGAAGTTTCCCGCGATGTTATTCAAGCTTATAAGAAGCTGTCGGGGATATTTAAATCGGCTCTGGTTGCCGTTCGATCTTCGGCAACTGCCGAGGACTTACCAGGCGCCTCATTCGCCGGCCAACAGGCAACCTTTTTGAATGTAAAGGGTGACGCAAATCTTTTAGTCGCAGTCAGAGACTGCTGGGCGTCACTTTTTACAGCACGGGCAATTTTTTATCGTGAACAGAATAAAATCTCTCATTCAAAAGTAAAAATTTCAGTCATTGTCCAAAAGATGATTCAGTCAGAAGTCTCCGGAGTAATGTTTTCAATAGATCCGGTTACAAGTGATAAGGATAGAATCGTAATTGAATCCGTTTGGGGACTGGGAGAAATGATTGTCCAAGGGTCTGTTGTTCCAGACAGGTATGTCGTTCAAAAAGACACCTTTTCAATTCTCTCAAAAGAGATTTCTGATCAGAAGATTCAGCTAATTAAAAAGGGTGGAAAAAACATAGAAAGCGGTGTTCCGGAAAGATTAAGCGACAAACCCAAACTAAATGACAATGAAATCATCAAATTGGCCAAACTCGCCGAGCGCCTGCAAAAGCATTATTATTTTCCTCAAGATATAGAGTGGGCCAAAGATGGTCAAAACCTATATATCGTTCAAACAAGACCGGTTACTGCGCTAGGAAAAGCGGGAGAAACAAAAGTAACCATCGATATAACCGACGATAAAAAAATAAAAATAGCGGAAGTTCCCGTATTAACAGGAGTAGGAGCAAGCCCCGGCATAGGAACAGGCCCCGTCAAAGTTCTCTCTAGCCCAAAAGAAATTAATAAAGTTAAAAACAAAGATGTATTGGTCGCTCCGATGACTTCACCGGATTATGTACCTGCAATGAAAAAGGCCTCGGCAATTATAACCGACGAGGGCGGGATGACTTCTCACGCCGCCATCGTTTCAAGAGAATTAGGAATACCCTGCGTTGTCGGAACCAAAGAGGCAACCAAGCGATTGAAAGATGAAACAGTAGTCACTGTTGACGGAGAAAGAGGACTTATTTACCTCGGGGGGAAGATAAAAATAGAAAAAAAAGAGGTAGTTGAAGAGGAAATTAAAGGCAAAACCGCAACAAAACTCTACATCAACCTGGCAGAAAAAGAGCTGGCGGTAGAGATGTCTAAATTAAACGTTGACGGAGTCGGGCTTTTACGGGCCGAATTTATGATTGCAAACATTGGGATTCACCCCAAAGAAGCAATAAAGAAAAAAACCCAGGGTCATTTTGTAGAGAAACTCGCAAACGATCTGGAAACGTTTTGTAAAGCATTTTATCCCAGACCAGTAGTCTATAGAGCCACTGATTTCAAGACCAATGAATATCGGTCTCTTCCCGGTGGAGCTAATTGGGAACCGATCGAACCCAATCCTATGCTTGGATTTCGAGGTGCTTTCAGATACATCGCCAGTCCAGACGTTTTTAACTTAGAACTCACGGCTATAAAAAAAGTTCGGGATAAATATAAAAATCTTTGGTTAATGGTCCCTTTTGTCCGATCACCCGAAGAATTATCACAGGTAAGAAGACTTGTGGCTGCCGAAGGACTTTTTGCCTCAACCACTTTTAAATTCTGGATGATGGTCGAAATTCCAACTAATGTAATCTTGATCGAAGAATTTATTAAGGTAGGAATTGACGGAGTGTCGATAGGCTCAAATGACCTGACAATGCTTTTGACGGGAACCGATCGTGATAACGCCGAAGTAGCCAGCGCCTTTAACGAAAGATCTCCGGTTGTCAATTGGTCCTTAAGGCGCGTAATTAAAAAATGCAACAAGCATGGCGTAACCTCCTCAATCTGCGGACAAGCACCATCTGAGTACGAAGATTTGGTTAAAAAATTGGTTAAATACGGAATAACTTCTATCTCGGTGAATCCTGACGCGGTCAATACAACCCGAAAAGTAATAATGGAAGCAGAAAAAGAGGTGGTTGATAAGCTCTAAATTAGTAGTTAATATAAAATAAAGTTATGGCTAAAATTCAAAAAGTTTGGGCAAGACAAATCCTTGACTCCCGCGGCATTCCGACTGTTGAGGCTGCCTGTCAGCTAGATACTGGAGAAACTGCGGTAGCTTCAGTTCCAAGCGGAACTTCAACAGGAACCCATGAAGCCCTCGAACTCAGGGACAACGACGCACAAAAATATCTAGGGAAGGGAGTCAGTAAGGCCGTTGCCAATGTAAATGACGTATTAGGCCCCGGTGTGTGGGGTTCAGACGCAACAGATCAGGAAAGAGTTGATTCTCGACTCATCGAGCTTGACGGAACTCCCAATAAATCAAAATACGGGGCAAACGCGATTCTTTCAGTCTCGACTGCCGTAACTAAAGCGGCAAGCCTTGCAACAAAACAACCGCTTTATTTATGGATAAACACTCTGGCAAAAAGGGTGGGCATCAAAGGTGAAGTTCGAATTCCGTCTTCAGTTTTTGTACTTATTGAAGGCGGGCTTCACGGAGCCGGCAATTTAGATTTTCAGGAATTTCATCTTATCCCTGCAACCTCAAAGTCCTTTTCGGATTCTCTAAGGAGCGCCGTTGAGATATTTCTAATATTGGGAAGAGACCTGGAAAGAAGGGGTGCGATTCATTCTTTCGGAGAAGAGGGCGGCTACGCACCCAATCTATTTACCAACGCCGACGCCTTGGAAGTTTTATACGAAGCCGTCAAACAAACGCCTTATCAAATCGGGCGTGATGTATTTTTCGGACTTGATGTAGCGGCAAACGTTTTTTATAAAAACGGAGAGTATACAATTCGTGACAAATCCGCACCCCTTACAGACGACGGACTCTTAGAATACTACAAATACATAAATAGTCAGTATCACTTGGCCGAAATCGAGGATCCTTTTCATGAGGACGCATGGGAATCGTGGAAAAAATTATCAGAAAGTTTTAAAGATCAACTGGTCGTAGTTGGCGACGACCTTCTCACAACCAATTTCGAAAGGGTCGAAAAAGGAATAAGCGAGGGCTCCTGTAATGCCATACTAGTCAAACCCAATCAAGTCGGAACAATAACTGAAACTTTAAAGGTCGTAAAAATTTCTCAGGAAGCTAATTGGAAAATTATTACATCCCACAGGGGCGGAGAAACCAATGACTGGTTTATAGCAGATTTTGCCGTCGGAATCGGGTCTGACTATGCAAAATTTGGTGCACCGAACCGAGGCGAACGCGTAGTCAAATACAATAGGCTTTTGTCAATTGAGGCTGAACTCCTGCAACAAAAGGCACAATGAATTCTTCCCAACGATGTAAATTTGTAGTACTCGCTATACTTGACGGCTGGGGCATAGCGCCTGACTCTCCCGGTAATGCGATAACCAAAGCAAATACCCCTAATTTCGATAAATTCTGGGCATCTTACCCGCATGCCGAGCTCGAAGCGTCAGGGGAATCTGTGGGACTTCCTCGGGCTGAGGATGGAAATACCGAGACCGGTCATTTAAATCTTGGAGCGGGAAGAATTGTTTATCAGGATCTGGAAAGAATTAATATGGCCATCGCCGATGGTAGTTTTTTCGAAAATAAAATTCTGACTAACGCAATCGAACACGCCAAAAAATTTTCATCAAACCTCCATTTTATGGGACTTCTCGGCGCCGGTGGTGTTCATTCCAATATTGAACACCTCTTTGCTCTAATCCGCTTAACGCGTACTTTAAAATTTGACAGGCTTTACCTACATCTTTTTACCGACGGCAGAGATTCGCCGCCAACCGCCGCTAAAACTTATCTCATGCGTTTAAGGGAAGTTCTGAAAAAGGAAGCGGTAGGCAAAATAGCCACCATAACGGGAAGGTATTGGGCAATGGATCGTGATCAGCGTTGGGATAGAACCGCCAAAGCCTATTTTGCCCTAATGAAAGGAGAAGGTAACCTTGTCAAAGAACCTGAAGAAGCAATCGACATATCATACTCGGAAGGAAAAACCGACGAATTCATAGATCCTTCGGTAATAACGAATAAAGATGGAAAGCCTCTTAGCGTAATTTCTGATAACGACGCGGTCGTTTTTTTTAATTTCAGAATAGATAGGCCCAGACAGCTAACAAAAACCTTCGTATTTAAAGATTTTAGTAAAGCAAATATAGTTTTTGATTACGACCCTTACCTGGTTAAATACCAAAAAACGCATATTAGTCAAGAGTCCCCCAAATCTCAAGAACCGTTTGATAGAGGCGTATTACCTAAAAACCTATATTTTGTAACAATGACGGAATACGGTAAACCGATCACGGATGCGGGAGCAAAACCCGCATTTCCTCCGGAGATCATCGACATGCCCATATCGGGAGTCATTGCGACCTCAAGTTTAAGACAACTTAAAGCCACCGAGAGTGAAAAAGAAAGATTTGTCACATTTTATTTTAACGGCATAAGGGAAAAAGAATATCCCCTTGAAGAAAGAGTAATCATACCCTCACCAAAAGTTCCGACATACGATCAGAAGCCGGAAATGAGCGCTTACGAACTCACAGAAACACTTCTAAAGAAATTGTCTATTTCCGATTATAAATTTGTAGTTGTCAACTTTCCCAACCCCGACATGGTGGGGCATACAGGAAATATCGGAGCAACCGTAAAAGCTGTTGAGGTCGTGGACGAATGTATCGGAAAACTTAGCAATTTTATTTTGGGATATGGAGGGGCTTTAATTATTACATCTGACCACGGTAACGCCGAAGAACTAATAAACCGTGACACTAACGAAATAGACACCGAACATTCAACAAGCCGGGTCCCCTTCATCGCAATCTCGCATCAACTTCTGGGTAAATCCTACAAGCTTCGTACCGGAATACTCGCCGACGTCGCACCCACCATACTTAATCTTTTAGGTTTACCAACTCCAACGAGCATGACCGGGAGTAACCTACTTTCCGACTTAAGAGATTTTTAGTTTTTGTAGTACTTTCTGATAAGACCCACAACCTTACCCTGAATTTTTACGTTTTTTACAAAAATGGGGCTCATCTTGGCGTTGGCTGGTTCCAGCCTAATTCTTGTCGTTTCCCTGAAAAATCTCTTGAGTGTAGCCATACCGTTATCAAGTAGCGCTACCACAATATCTCCATTTACCGCATCCTCTGCCTGCTCGATAACTACATAGTCGCCATCACGAATTTGTTCCTCTATCATCGATTCTCCTTTTACTTGAAGTATATAAGTACGTTTTTTTCCTGAAACAAAATTAGATGGTATCGCAAAACTTGCATTAGGGTCGGTATATGGCTCAATCGGTGCTCCGGCTGCGATATAACCTAAAATTGGCACTTCAATACCTTCCTGTGAATATTCGCTATCAACGTTGACCAACTCTATCGAACGGCTTTTACCGGGCTTTCTTCTTATTAACTTTTTATTTTCTAAGGAAGTAAGATGCTCGTGTACGGTCGCCAAAGAAGAAACGCCCAAAGCATTCGCAATTATTTTAAGAGTAGGGGCAGAACCGGTAGATTGTATATACTGTCTGATAAAATCTAAAATCTGACGCTGTCTTTGATAAATTACCGGTGCCATAAATTAGTTATTAGTAATTAGTCATTAGCTATTAGTTATCTTTGTATTTTATTTGTACAAACTTTACCCGAAGATGTCAAGCCCCAATTTGATAATTTCGCATCAAATGGGGCGCAGACCCCGTACTCACGCTCTTGCGACGCGAACACGTAGTTTTCGGGAGCAAGTAAGTGTAGTACTGGGGTCAAGTGGCAATTTATGGTAATATTTCGGAATATGAATAAATTTAAACTTAAGTCAAACTATAAACCCATCCCAGATCAGGAAAAGGCAATAGACTCTCTTTGTGAGGGAGTTAAAAACGGAATTGACTACCAAGTCCTTCTGGGAGTGACTGGTTCGGGAAAGACGTTCACCATCGCCAACGTTATCGAGCGCCTGCAAAAGCCTGCGCTCATCATTTCTCACAATAAAACTCTGGCAGCACAGCTATATCAGGAATTTCGTGATTTTTTTCCTGAAAATGCGGTTTCTTTTTTTGTTTCATACTATGACTATTACCAACCAGAGGCTTACATCCCTTCAACCGACACATATATTGAAAAAGATGCTGATATTAACGAGCTCATCGATAAGCTGCGTCTCGCAGCTACCACAAATCTTTTAACTCGACACGACACCATAGTCGTTGCATCGGTCTCTTGCATATACAATATCGGTTCTCCCCGAGAATACGGACATTTTGTCTTTGAAATTTCACAAGGAGTAAAAATTGGGAGGGATCAGATTATCAATAGACTCATTGATCTGCAATACGAAAGAGGCGACTTCGGATTCCATCGGGGTACCTTCCGGGTGATGGGGGACACCATTGACATTTACCCTTCCTATCAGGACGAGGGAGTGCGACTCGAAATTGGGCAAGATGTCATAAAAAATGTAAAATTTATTGACCCCGTGTCTGGCTCCAAAAAGGAAAATGGAAAAGGAAAAATAGAAAAATTCGTTCTTTATCCTGCAAAACACTATGTAACAGATCCTACAAAAAATAAGGACGTTTTTACCAAAATTGAACATGATTTGGCCGAAAGAGTCGCTTATTTTAAAAAGAAAGGCAAAGAGCTTGAAGCATACAGACTCCAAAATAAAGTTAAATATGATCTTGAAATGATTGCGGAAGTCGGATATGTAAAAGGTATTGAAAACTATTCAAGATATTTTGACGGTAGAAGTCCGGGGGACCCGCCGTATTCGCTTCTGGATTATTTCAATGAACCTTACAAAAACGGCTGGCTTACTTTTATAGACGAAAGCCATATAACTTTTCCCCAAATAAGGGGAATGTACAACGGCGACATGGCCAGAAAAGAAGTTTTAATTGATTATGGATTTCGTCTCCCGGCAGCATTTGACAATCGCCCCCTAAAATTCGAAGAATTCATGCGCAGAATTCCAGGTTTTATCGCAACCAGCGCGACCCCTTCGGAGTGGGAAATGGGAATGGCAAAACAAGCTTACGGTCAAGAGACTACGGTCTACAGAAAAAAATCAAATAGAGCATCAGACACTAGTCTATTTGCCGCAGACGGCATAGTCGAGCAACTTCTTCGCCCCACAGGTATACCCGACCCGGAAATTGAAATAAGGTCAATTAAAACCCAGGTAAAAGATGTAATTGAAGAAATAAAAAAAGTTAGTAAGAAAAAGCAACGTGTACTCGTTACAACCTTAACAAAAAGAACGGCTGAGGATTTAAGCCAGTATTTAATTGAACAGGGTCTAAATGTTCATTACCTTCATTCCGATGTGGCGACACTTGAAAGAAGTGATATTTTAGATGATTTAAGGCGAGGAAAGTACGACGTTTTAGTAGGCGTGAACTTATTAAGAGAGGGTCTTGATCTTCCGGAAGTTTCATTAGTCGCAATTTTAGACGCAGACAAAGAAGGATTTCTACGGAGCGAAGTTTCTCTGATACAAACGATGGGACGGGCTGCAAGGCATATAGAAGGGAAGGTTATTCTTTACGCAGAGAAGGTAACCGGCTCGATGCAAAGGGCGATAGCCGAAGTCGAAAGAAGGCGTGATTATCAAATCAAAATGAACAAAGAATACGGCATTAAACCAACTTCGATCACCAAACCAATAAGGAAAAGGCTCGTTGAAGAAGAGGAAGAATCAACACTTGATAAGCTTTTCGAAAAGACTGAAAAAACTTATTCCAGGCTTCCCGACATAGATTTAGACTCGCTAACACCGATGGATAGAAAAAGGTTGGTTATAAAACTTCGCCGCGAAATGTCCCTCGCTGCACAAGATTTGAATTTCGAACTAGCGGCTGAAATTCGTGATAAAATCAAAGAGTTGGAATTTCAAAGCTGAGAAGGTCTATTCCGAAAAATTGGCTTAAAAATCCTAATAGTGCCCAGGTTATAAAAACAATAAAAACCCCAATAAACGCATTGACTATCTGACGCCTTGATTCTTCCGATTTTTCCCTATTTCCGCCCGAGATAATAAGCTTTATTCCTCCAAATAAAAGATTAAAAACAAAAAGGACAGAGGCAACGATTAAAACAATATGAACAAAGGCGGCAATTAAACCCAAAATCGAGATTTCATTAAGGGGAGTAAATTGTCCTCTTGGTAAAAGGTCAAGCGGTTGCATGATATAATCCATTGTACCACGGCTTACTCCGCGGTTATAGTCAATGGAAAATACAATCAGAATCAGGGGGGCACGCCAACATAATCTCAAGAATATCGATGTTGACATCCCGAAAAATAAACTCGTTATTTTTACGGGTGTATCGGGCAGCGGAAAAAGTTCTTTGGCTTTTGACACGATTTATGCCGAGGGCCAAAGGCGTTATGTCGAATCTCTTTCTACCTATGCAAGGCAATTTCTCGGCATAATGGAAAAGCCGGACGTAGACGCAATCGAAGGGCTGTCCCCGGCAATCTCGATCGACCAAAAAACAACTTCCAAAAATCCGCGGTCAACGGTCGGAACCGTAACCGAAATCTACGATTATTTAAGACTTCTATTTGCACGAATCGGCCATCCTCACTGTCCGATATGCGGCAGGGAAATATCAAGACAGTCACTTGACGAAATCACAAATTCAGTTTTAGCGCTCTTGGAAAATATTGCAAAAGAAAAAAAGGTTGCGAGATTCATGATTTCATCCCCAATAGTTATCGACAAAAAGGGCGAATTTTCATCGCTTTTTGACAATCTCAAAGCAAAGGGGTTTAGGCAAGTCAGAATAGACGGGTATATCAAAGACGTCTCCGAGAATCTGGTTCTCATAAAAACCAACAAGCATACAATCGAAGCGGTTGTAGATAAAATTTCCCTTAGCTTAGGCGATTTTAAAGACAAAATTTTCAATGAAAATCTGAAAACTCGAATTACGGACTCCATGGAAAAATCTTTAAAACTTTCGGAGGGCCTTGTTAAAGTAAGCGAGATTTTGGATAAATCACTGGAAATGCCGGAAACGCCAAAAAGCTTTAATGACCATCTTTTTTCCGAGCGTTTCGCGTGCCCAATCGACAATATCCAAATCCCCGAAATTGAGCCGAGAACTTTTTCTTTTAATTCCCCACACGGCGCGTGCCCCAGTTGTAACGGTATAGGAAAGATTCTCAAAGTCGACGCAGAAAGCGTTTTCTCAAAAGAAATTTCCATAACCGAAGGAGGCATCCTACCCTTTTCAAACATTTTTGAACACAACACCTGGTACTCAAGACTTATTCTGACGGTTTGCCAAGAACATGGAATCGACCCCAGAATTCCTATTAAGAACATTAGCCAAGAACAGAAAAACCTGATCCTTTTCGGAAGAGGAAATCGTGAATATAGAGTCGAAGGCACAAACAGGTTTGGCCGCTCCACTTTTATTTACGAACAATTCCCGGGAATAATAGCCGAACTTGAAAGCCGTCACGCGTCAACAGAATCAGACTATGTAAGGAGCGAGATTGAGAAATACATGCGTGAAACTCCATGCACCGAGTGCAAAGGAGCAAGGTTAAAAAAGGAAGCGCTTGCCGTAACTATTGACAATTTATCTATTTCCGATGCTTCGTCACTTTCGGTTAAAGAGGCTTTGGAATGGATTGATAATTTAATTGATAAAACCATTCTTAGCTCTCGAGAGCAGGAAATTGGACAGCTCATTTTAAAAGAGATAAAAGAAAGGCTAAATTTTCTTCTATCTGTAGGTCTAGAATACCTCACGCTCAATCGTTCTGCAGGTTCTTTGTCAGGAGGAGAAGCACAAAGAATCCGCCTTGCAAGCCAAATCGGTTCTGGTCTAACCGGAGTTTTATATGTACTCGATGAGCCGACAATCGGCCTTCACCAGAAAGACAACAATAGACTTATCGACACTTTGAAAAAACTAAGAGACTTGGGTAATACGGTAATAGTCGTTGAACATGACGCGCAAACAATAAAATCTGCTGACTATGTTATCGACTTTGGACCTGGCGCAGGAAAACTCGGCGGAGAAGCCGTCGCAATCGGCACTCCGGAAAACATCACTAAAAATCCCAAATCTATAACCGGCCAGTTTTTGAGCGGAAGAAGAAAGATAGAAGCCGGAAAATGGAACACCGGAGCAGGAAGTCAGATTTCAAATTCCGATCTTCAAAATCTACCCTCGATCTTCAATCATCAAAACTCATCCCTTATACTAAAAGGCTGTTCTCAATACAATCTAAAAAATATCGATGTAGCTTTTCCTTTGGGTAAGTTTGTGGTAATAACCGGAGTTTCCGGCAGTGGAAAATCTACGCTTCTTGTTGAAACGCTTTACACGGTGCTTGAGAAAAATTTAAATTCCAGGTTTAGGGGAGACGTCGGTCTTCATAAAGGCATTGAAGGCCTGGAAAAAGTCGATAAAGTAATACTCATCGATCAATCTCCAATCGGAAGAACGCCGAGAAGTAATCCGGCAACTTACACAAAGGTCTTTGATTTAATAAGAGAAGTTTTTTCCCAAACCCGCGAATCCCGAACCCTCGGTTTTAAAAAAGGAAGATTTTCTTTTAATGTCAAAGGCGGGCGTTGTGAAGCTTGTGAGGGTCAGGGGCAAATAAAAATAGAAATGCAGTTCATGAGCGACATATGGGTAACTTGTGACGTCTGCCAGGGAAAACGATATAATAGCCAAACCCTGGAAGTAAGTTACAGGGGTAAGAATATCGCCGACGTACTTGATTTAACCGTTTCCGAGGCTCTTGAATTTTTCCATTCACATGCGAGAATTATTTCAAAACTGCAAACGCTTGAGGACGTGGGCCTTGGTTATATTGAACTTGGACAATCGGCGACAACTCTTTCAGGGGGTGAAGCCCAAAGAGTAAAATTGGCCTCCGAATTGACTAAAAAAGCAACAGGGAAAACTGTTTATATCCTTGACGAACCTACAACAGGACTTCATTTCGCAGATGTAGAGAAACTCCTCGGAGTCCTAAAACTCTTGGTCGCAAAAGGTAACAGCGTCTTTACCATCGAACACAATCTTGACGTAATAGCTTCAGCTGATTGGATAATTGACCTTGGTCCCGAAGGAGGAGAGGCGGGCGGTTATATCGTATCTCAAGGGAGTTTAGACGACGTCAAAAGGGAAGCAAAATCATATACCGGTGCATTCCTCAAGAACGCTTAAAACTGTTATACTTTCCTAATGTTTAAGAGAGTTCTCTTTTTTCTAATTTTCCTTTTTTTATTCTCTCAATCACAAAAAATTGCTTATGCAATAAATGACTTTTCGGTCACGACATTTGCAGAATACAAGGTGGAGGAGACTGGAAAAACTCAAGTTACCAATACCATAACCATAAAAAATTCAACATCCCAACTATTGGCCAAAAGTTATACTCTGAACATTTCAGGCGGAAAACCAAAAAATATAAAGGCTTTCGAGGAGGGAAAAAAGCTTTCTGTATTTCAGTTGACTGATGCGGACAGCACAAAACTAAGGGTCGATTTTGAAGATACTCTTCCCGGGATAGGAAAGACTCGAACTTTTATAATAACCTACGAAGAAGACTCACTTGCAACCAAAACGGGCGACGTCTGGGAGGTCTTTATCCCCAAGTTGGCAAATCCGCAATCCTTCACTACATATAAAGTTTTACTATCGACTCCAAAATCTTTTGGAGAGGAAGCCTATATTGCCCCCGACGCAAGAGAGGTGAAAGAGGAAAACGATAGAAAAATTTTTATTTTCCAAAAAGAAGATTTGACAAGCGGAATTTCGGTCGGTTTTGGTAAATATCAGGTATTTTCATTCACTCTAAACTATCACCTGGAGAACACTTCAAATAAAAAAACGCAATTGGAAATTGCCATACCACCCGACACGTCAACTCAAAAGATGTTTTACGAGAGTATTGACCCCAAACCGGTAAATATTTATCAAGATAGTGGCGGCAACTGGATTACGGTCTTTTCCTTCTCACCCCGCCAGAAAAAGCTGGTTAAAGTTAAAGGCTTTGTCCAAATCTTTTCAAAACCTAGGAAGTTTATTCAACCCACGTCAAGCACTCTTCTCGAAAACACCAAGTCCCAAGACGTATGGCAAACGGAAGATCCCGGGATCTATGAACTCGCAAAGACTTTAAAAACTCCCGAAGAGATATATAAATACGTAACCGAAACTCTTGTCTATGACTTTGAAAGAGTGAAACCCGAAGCAGAAAGGTATGGGGCTAAAAAGGCACTCGCCAACCCAAGAAACGCGATCTGTACCGAGTTTACGGACCTTTTCATAGCTCTTGCCCGAGCCAACGGAATTCCTGCAAGAGAAATTAACGGCTATGCTTACTCTGAAAATCCAAAAATTCAACCCCTCTCGTTCGTATCCGACGTCCTCCACGCCTGGCCAGAATATTGGGATGCATCGCGCGCCACATGGATACCGGTTGACCCGACTTGGGGCTCGACAAGCGGAGTAGATTATTTCAATAAACTTGATCTCAGACATTTCGCATTTGTCATCCACGGCAAAAATGCCTTTACTCCCTATTCTGCCGGCTCCTACAAGCTCGGAGATGATCCTCAAAAAGACGTTTTCGTTTCATTCGGTGAACTTCCGAATAAAAGAACGTCGAGTGTTACTATTCAAGCCTCTTTTCCTAAAAACTTTTTTCTTTTTTCTAAAAATGTAAAAATCACGATTTCTAATCCCGGCCCGGTAGCCGTTTATGACCTCATTCCTCAAATAATTTTTGATGATAAGGTGGTGAGTTCAAACTACATACCCCAACTCCCTCCTTTTGCAAATTTTGAGACTTCTTTTAAAATTCCTTACGGACTCCTTGCCAAAAAAGCGCCTACGCTAGTTTCGATCAATGCATATAGATCAGAGATTTTTATCCCTACAAATAAAAATCAGAGTATAATTTCACAGATTCTGACTTTGGCTTTCCTTTTAATAATAATAATCATTTTTACTTATATTAGACTTACGCACATTAGAATTTTTGAAATTTTACTAAAGCAAAAATTCAAACTATCAAATGTTAGATTCCTTAAAAAAAATAAAGGTTAATAAAAATAGCATAAACTACCCTGCCATGCGCTTCGCTTCAGGCAGGGTATTCCTTCGGACAAGTTTGCTCGCTGCTTCGCTTCATCCCCGCCCTAGCAGGCAAGGTCTTCGCGAAGTTCGAATAAAAGTAATACCTCAAAATCCGGGTGTATATATATTTTGGAATAAAGAGGAAAGACCAATATACATCGGCAAAGCTCTGAATTTAAAAAATCGAGTCGCTTCGTATTTCCTTACAAATTTGTCTTCGAAAACCGCAAGAATGATTCGAGAGGCAAAATACTGCTCAATTATTAAGGTTTCTTCAGAACTAGAAGCGCTTCTACTTGAAGCAAATCTAGTCAGAAAACTACAACCGATTTATAATAGTCAGCTCAAAGACGACAAACACCCTCTATATATAAAAATAACCAAAGAAAAATACCCCCAAGTACTGACTGCTAGAAAAGCTGACTTGAAAGACGGGACCTTTTTCTTCGGTCCATATCCGTCATCAAGAAACGTCAAAAGCGTTTTAAAAATGTTACGCCCTCTTTTCCCCTATGCCGAGCACAAAATCGGTAATAAAGAATGTCTTTATAGTCAAATTGGGTTATGCTATCCCTGTCCAAACTACATCGAAAATATTAAAGACGAAAAACTTAAAAAAGGCCATATGGCTATCTACAAAAAAAATATAGGAGCGATTAGAAAAATTCTTTCGGGTGGCCTTCATTATATTAGGAAATCACTTAAAAAAGAAATGGAGATTTATTCTAAAAAAGAGGATTTCGAAAATGCAAAAGTTGTTCGCGATCAGATACAGAAACTTGATTATATTACTCAACCAATTACACCGATCAACGAATTTTTGAAAAATCCCAATTTCATCGAAGATATCAGGCGTAATGAGATAAATTCTCTTGAAACAATTTTATACCAATATATTAGCCTTCCCAGAAAAATTCGGCGTATTGAATGTTACGATATAGCCCACTTAGCCGGTTCAAGTCCGACGGCTTCAATGACTACTTTCGTAATGGGTGAACCGGAAAAATCCCTTTACAGACATTTCAGAATTAGTCAGACAGAAGGGAATGATTTATCGTCATTAAGAGAAACCATCAAAAGAAGGAGTAAATATTTTGATGCGTCTTCAGGAGGGTGGGGAATGCCGGATTTAATTTTGGTTGACGGCGGAAAAACTCAGGTAAGAGTTTTTTGGGAAGAACTGAAAAAATACGAAATTCCTGTTCTCGGACTTGCCAAAAGATTTGAAACTCTGGTAATCCCTCAATTCAAAGACAATCGACTTTCTTTTATCCAACTAAGGCTTCCTAATATTCCCGCTAAAAATCTTTTGCAAAGAATCCGCGACGAAGCCCACCGCTTCGCCCGCCGTTACCATCACAAGTTAGTGCAAAGAGAATTGTTGCTCGTTTGAACCCGATATTCCCATTCAGACAAAATCCGATTTTGATTACGTTTTAACATCGGGGTGAGTTAGTCAAGAGTTAAATGTTTAATTTTATCTAATCTCTTCTGGTAGTCAGCTTGATTCGCTATAAATTTCCAGTAAATATCTTTCTCTTTAAAAAGTGAGAGGACTATATCTTTTGAGCAAAAACCATTTTTTGCAACTCCTAAATATTCTGCTAGCGAAGACCAAGGATAACTTTTAAGTTCTTTCAGATCTTTGACCACAAACGATGTATGTGGGTTAAGGTGGATATACCTGCTAATGTGCATTAATTGTTCATCGTCTTCTATTAGGACTGCCTTAAACTGACTTTGAATTAGGGCTCCGGTACGGTCGAATCTTTTATTAACATATTTTGTATAACTTATCTGAAAATTTCTAATAAAATTATTAATGCCACCGTCTTTTAACTGTTTAAGCAAAAAATGATAGTGGTTGGGCATCAAAGTATAAGAGATAATATGAACACCTTTTTCTACACTTCTGATACTTTCTTTTAACAAGTTTTTAATGTTATCTGTAAGCTTAATATACTTTGAATACGGAAGTGGTGGTTTGTAGAAACGATAGTATTTAATAGTGTCCAAAGCTCTCAGATAATTTCTTTTCGTAAAAAATATGGGTTGCTTATTAATTCCTCGATTAAACACATGATAAATTTGATCTGTAACTATTGGGGTTTTTCTAATCGGCATAAAAACATTATAACATGTTTCCCGATATTCCAATTTAAACAACATCGGATGTTGATTATGTCTTGTTTTCAGTCTTAACCCATTGATATACTTATGGATATACTTAAAATAATATGAAACGCATACTCCGCCACTATGTTATCGACACTTTCTCTCTTTGGGCCATATCGAAAGTTGCCTCGGGAATGATATTTGAAAAAGGGATATTTACTTTACTAGTCGCAGGGGCCGCACTAACAGGAACGTTTCTTCTCGCAAAACCCATTATCAACCTCCTACTACTTCCCCTTAATCTTGTAACCTTCGGTCTTTTCAGATGGGTTTCGTCCGCTGTCGTTTTATATATAGTGACTTTAATTATCAAAGATTTTAAAATTATTGCCTTTATTTTCGCAGGAGTCTCAAGTAAGTGGATAGACATTCCCGCCCTCAATTTCCACGAATTTTTAGCATTTGTAGGTTTCTCTTTTATCCTCTCTCTTATTAATTCCTTCATTTATTGGTTGGTTAAATGATTTAATATATAATACTGTTATATGAGTTCAATTTTACTAATATTCCAAATATTTCTTTCGATTAGTCTTTGCGTTCTCATTCTTCTTCAGTCTCGTGGAACGGGATTTGCACGAGGGGGGGGCGGATCTACCCCTTCCTTTACCAGAAGAGGCCTTGAAAAGGTAGTATTCAGATTGACCTTTATCCTATCCGGTCTCTTTCTGATTTTCTCAATTCTTTCGGTAACCCTATAAAAATTTATTTTATGGCAAGCTTTCGCTTTTCTCTTAGACTGGTTTTTGCCTATCTTTCTCGCTTCAAAGGTCTAATTTTTCTTGGAATAATCATGGGCATTGCCATATTTTTTCTAGCCAGACTAATTAGCTTAACAATGCTCAAGGGGAAAACAGAAAGGATTGGCGTAATGGGTCGCTACCATTCAGACAATTTACCCGAAGAGATATTAGACTTGGTCAGCGATGGTCTGACCAAGACCGGGGAAGAGGGCATAATCGAACCCAGCCTGGCCTCTTCATGGGAAACACCCGATAAAGGGAAAACTTGGATTTTCCATCTTAAAAAAGACACGCTTTGGCAGGACGGAAAAACGGTCGAGAGCCAAAGCCTGCTTTACGAGTTTTCCGATGTAGAAATCGAAAAACCAGACGCGTCAACAATCATTTTTAAACTCAAAGAACCTTACGTGCCTTTCCCCGCAGCGGTCTCAAAACCAACTTTTAGAAAAGGCCTACTTGGAGTAGGAGAATGGAAAGTCGAAAATATTTTGGTTTCAGGAAGCTTTGTAGAAACAATCACTCTTGTTAACGCTGCTAAAGACAAAAAAATATTCAAGTTTTATCCGACTATCGAAAGAACCAAACTCGCATATAAACTGGGAGAGGTGGATAATCTTCAGGGCTTATTGCATCCACAACCGTTTGATACTTGGAAAAATGCAGAAGTTGTTACAAGCTCTGATAAAAATCAGGCCGTCGTACTTTTTTTTAACACCCAAGACTCATTACTTTCTGAAAAGGCAATAAGACAAGCCTTAACCTATGCAATCAATAAAGAAAGTTTCGGGGAAAGGTCTCTAGGCCCAATCTCACCTAACTCATGGGCTTTTAATCCCCAAGTAAAAGAGTACTCGTATGATCCCAATAGGGCTCAGGAGCTCATAGATGAACTGGAGTTAGAAGCAAAGAAAAATTTAGAAATAAAATTAGTAAGTGCTGCACACTTACTGCCAACCGCCGAACAAATATCAAAAAACTGGGAAGAAGTTGGGGTTAAATCTCTGGTACAGGTATCATCAATCATACCCAGCGAATTTCAGGCCTACTTAACGATTCTTGATATGCCCAAAGATCCCGACCAATACCCTCTATGGCATTCGACTCAGAGCGCAACAAACATTACCAAATACACTAATCCCAGAATCGATAAACTTTTAGAGGATGGAAGAAAGGAACTGAATATCGAGGAAAGGAAAAAAATATATTTTGATTTTCAGCGCTTTTTGTTAGAAGACGCCCCGGCAGCTTTTTTATATCACCCAACATATTTTACTGTAGGCAGGAAATAGTGCGAAATTACCCGAATGGCATCCGAATTATCCAAAATAGTTAAAACTCTAATCTCTAAGCACCAAATTCTAAACAATATCAAAATTCAAAAGTATAATTCTTTAAATAAGTTTAGTACATTTGATTTTGAAAAATTTAAATTTGTTTAGGATTTAGATATTAGAATTTAGGAATTTAATTATTCCGGTATTTCAACCACTTCTTCTTTTTTCTCCCTCAAAAATGAGGTCCACTCTTCAAAAACTTCGATTATGTTCTTCAAAGGTATTTCTATTAAAAAATCCAAAAGTATCGTAAAAAAGTTGAGCTTTGCAAGACCCCGGGAAAGATAAAATCCAAAATTTAAAAAGGGGAGAGTAAAGTAGCTGGTTAAATGACCTAAAAACCCTTCGTCCTCGCTTCCAACTCTCAGTTGACTTGCGTTAAATCTCACCCTGAATGCAAAAAGCATGACCAAAGATAAAAACATAAAGAAGATCAAAATGCCGAAGATGCTGAAGTTAAGTATTGTCAATACATAGGTAATACCGCCGAAAACCGTGATAAAAATAAAAGAGTATAAAATTCCGAATAAAGTAGAAAGGACTGTATTTCGTTTAAGCTTTCTGAGCGAGAAAATCTGTTTCACTTTATCACGTTCTTTGTATAAAACCGACGAAAGTCTTGTTACGATACTTTCTGTATTTTTGGCACCCGGTACCTGGATAGAAAAGCCGATAAGCCACATCATTGAAGGCGGGATTATCATGTTAATTGCCAGTGGGATATAACGGACGTCCCCGTACATAAAAACTTCATAAGGGATTTCAATGAGCATCGCAAAGACGACCTTTGTCAAAAAAATATAGATTATGCTTCTTATAATTCCAGTACTCACGCGCTTTGCCATCTGCTTATATTTCGTATCGCACTCATTTCTTACCCTTTCTTCAAATTTGGCTTTATTATTGATTAATTCCCTAAGCTTTAACTTTTCTTTTGATGCAATTTCTCTAAAAACGTCAAATGCAGCAGCGTTTCTTTGTATTTTCCTATAAAGAGCGAGTCTTCCGGTAAAATTTAGGTGCCCCTCTATTTCAGAATAGATATCAGAAAATTTGAGTATAAACTTATTTATTTCACTCCTCTCGGCGTTTTGCCAATCGGGCTCCTCTTTTAAAAGCAAATGATACCTCATTATTGAGTCATCCGATTTGGTGAAAGCTCTATGGATTGCCAGGTAAATTTGAATTTGCTTATCGTGTTCATCCAGTCCCGGCTCTTCCCAATTAAAAGTGTCAATAAACCAGTCATACATTAATTGCACATACAGCTCCCGATAAGAAGGATCAACTATATCCTCAATCTCGCTCGATGCTACTCCCCAAATCCAATTTCTGACTTTGGTTTCTGAAATTCCTGAGGGAAGATCGTCAAGATTTCTCAAAAAATAAATGTATTTATCGACCGTCCTCTCAACAACATCAATGATACTTTTGGGTACGGCGTTATTGGGAAGATAGCGAGCCCAGATTAGCTCTTTCAGCAGAGATTCGGCCACCCGACGGTTTTTTACATCGGTTCTGACACTCTCTTCCTGCCAAACCAATCTTTTTAAAATCCTCTCAATGGCATTTCTTCTTAAAACGTGTTCGCCTTTATATTCAACCGTCGTTCGAATACGCTCATAAAGCCTTGCCAAGCCTCCCAATACCTCGCTGACCTGAACAGTGGGTTCGCCGTCTTTTTTCAGAACGGAAAGTTTTTTCTCAAACGTAGAAAGGAACTTTTCAATGAAATTCGATAGTCCGGATTCGGAATCGGGAGTTGACGAATCTTTATTTGAAATATCTCTATTACTGTCCAATTCGGCTTTCTCGACTTGTAAATCCTGATTTTCGTATATGGTTACCACGTGATTTCGTTCAATTATATCACCAAACAGTTCAGTCCCAATTAACGAAACCGGTGGGGTTTACATCAATAAAGATATACTGCTATACTTAACTAGGCTTGGAAATGAACATAAATGGACATTAAGGTTGTCAAAAGAAACGGAAAATTAGAAGCATATAACCCCGAAAAAATAATAAGGGTACTAAAAGCGGCTGGCCTTGATCAAGTAGCTAGCCTAAAGCTAACAGAAAGAATTAGCACATGGCTTCTGGAAAGGGAAAAGCCCCAAGTAACCTCACTCCAAATTAGAGACAGAGTAATAGTTGAAATTCAGAAAGTTGATAAGGAAGTCGCAAAAAAATTTATCTCCTACGAAAAATATAAAGATAAACACTTTAGCGTAAACTACTGAACTTTTTAGCTCGTCATATATTTCCTGACGAGCGCAGCCATATCCTCCAACTTTAGTTGACCTTTGACAACATATTCGTTGGCTCCAAGGGCAAGAGCTTGTTTCTTCTCTTCTTCCAGCATTAAGTTTGACCAAACTATAACAGGTACGTTTTTACCTTTTGGAGTAACCCTTATTTTTTGTAAAAACTCAATTCCCGAAACTCTGGGAAGCATGATGTCGGTTATTATTAGGTCGATTTTTTCTTTGACAAAAACAGCAAAAGCTTCCTCTCCGTCGACTGCATTTAGCACCTTAAAACCTTCAGAAACCAGTTTCTGGGTATACATTTTCATCAAAACCTGATCATCCTCGACAATTAAAATTGTGAAATTACTTTGAGTATCAGAATTGGCAGTTTGATTATCTTGAGAAGGTTTTTGTGTCGTAGGTGTTTGACTTTGCATTGTTATAATAAATATTAGCAAAATATTTCCGTAAATGTAATAATCGCGTATAAATGCAGCCAAGTATAAGAAGATGTTTTAATTGCAATCTCAAAACTCACCAAATGTATTGGATTAACGGCCCTGAATGTCCCGTTTGGCACGAAGTGGCTGGATTTTCAGAAAGTATGCACGGCGGACTTAAACCGAAAATGATAGAAAATTTGAGAAAAGTGTACATAAATCTTAAAAGGCTCAATGAAGAAATCAACCCTGAAGGTACAATTAACAACGAACGCGGATTGTAGCCTGTAGATAAACCTTACAATCTTGTATCCCTGAGTCGTCTAAAGGACTTATTCTTGAACAAAGAAATCGAATTTAGCGTTTCGCTTGAAGCTATTGAAAAGCAGTTTTATTATATTATTTATATAAAAGTCTATCCATTTTTCGTAACTTCTTAAAAACTACATTGACCCACACTTGCGTATGGAACTTGAGGAATGTTCATTTGAACATTTGTGTTTTTTCCATAACCCATTAGAGAGCTTCCTATAATGTGGGTGGGATGACTTTTGTATCCCGACGGTGAAGTCATTGTTACAGTCATTTCTATAAGTTCGTTTAAAAGAGAGGTGTAAGAGAATTTTCCACCGCCGTCTGTATTTGTCGTACCATAAGTACTATAGTCTGAAATTTTGGTGATCCTCACGGGAACATCTACAATTCCACTTTCTGAACTGTCCATAAAACCGCTACAATTATTATCCGAGAATACATAACCCCAGATGGTAATCCAGGTGCCAGATGGAGCAGAAATGTTTTTTATACAGGCGTTAGTAAAAGTGTTATCAGAGAGTTTTAGTTGTAATCGTACAGTTTTACTATTGCCGCTAGTTAAATTTGTAGTTACTTGGGCATTTGAAGAGCTAAAATCATGATCCCATTGTCCGTCGTTATTCAAATCCCATCTTGCCTCTTTCATGTACCTTCCACCGGAGGAGGTAAGACTATATGTAAGTACAACCTCGTTTGGATTTGATCCGGCAAGTGTGATTACATCGCATACTCCGTTGTAAGATTGTGTAGTTGGAACGGGTGTATTTGTAGACGTTATTTTTGGTTTACTCAAAGGAGTCGGCTTTTGGTCCGAGGTTGGACTCAAAGCGGGTGTTTGATTTTCTTCTGTTGGAATGGTCTCAGAAACTTGTTGACTTTGATTCCTTTCTGTAGTTTTTTTATAGATTGAATATCCTACTCCTCCTAAACCAATAATAAAAATTGCTATTATTACAAATAAATGTGCAAAACCTTTTTGTCTCACACTTCAGTATTTCACTATTTAATGGGTAAGTCAAACAACATTTGAGGCTAATTGGGGTAGCCTACCGAACGATGTTCGGACTTATTATAACAACATGTCACTTAAAGAAATTGAGTTTCATAAAAACTCGTATGTTGCTGTATTATAATTCTACAATTACTGAAATCGGTAGATGATCGGAACCCTTAGAATCCTCAACTTTATAAGAATGAGTTTTTATATCTTTCGTAGTAAATATATAATCTAGTCGAATATCTATTTCTTGAGGATTACATATCATACAACCTTGGGGATAAACACTCCATGTTGGTTGGTCTTTTGAATCCGTATCTACCAACTGGGTTTTCACTCTTTGTATGGTTATACTTTCTGGAGTTGCATTAAAATCTCCCATTAACACTGACATCTCAGATGGTATGTGTTTCATAATTTCTTCAGCTTGCTCCAGTTGAGCGACTGAGTCCTTCTGGTGGGTGTGGGTGAGGTGCGTGCTAAACACATGCAATATCTTATCTCCGATTTTAATATCAGCTTGAGCAGCAGTATACATGCCTTCTTCTGACAATATATATTTTTGGGTAGATACTATCTCATATTTGGTGAAGACCGCTGGTCCATCGCTAACTTTCGCTCCCCAGTCCTTCTCAGTGGGTGAAAATATATTATTGTAACCTAACGAGTTCATATACTTAATCGTTTCTCTCGATGGGTCATCTTCTCTTACTTCTTGAAGGCCGATAACATCTGCGTGGGAGTTTCTAAGAAATTCTTTTATTTGATCAAAGTAGCTGTCAATCCAAATATTCCAGGAAAGAATCTTTACCTGCATAAAAGTATTATATTTTGGTTCGAGCGCGATTTTAAGTAGGAATAATTCAATATATTTGCTTGAGGCTAGAAAACTTGGGTGGTGTACGGGAGTCGAACCCGCTAAAACTGCCTCCACAAAGCAGCGCCTAAACCGTTCGGCACACACCACCTTGAATAATTACACCTTGTATTTTATCAAATCCCAGGTGTATTGACAAAGCAACCCCAAATGTTTCACAATGGTAAAAGCATGGCTGATAAAACCAAAGCGACAAAACCAAAAATAAAAGTAGAGGAGATAAGTGAAGAACCGGAAGAAGTTGAAACTCAACTTCCAGCGAAAGAATCTACGGAAAGTATAGCTGAAACAAAACCAAGAGATGAGGAAGAAACCAAGCTTCGAGCATCAACTTCTCAGGATACTCCGAAAATAACGTCATTTAGTCAGCTTGATTCTCAAAAATCGTCTGATATCGCTTCAGGAGCAGAGGGTGCCGCCAAGTCCAGTGAAAGCGTTCTAACTCCGGAGCCTCAAAAGGAAAAGGAAGATCTGTCTGAATCTGAAACACCTACTCAAGAAATGACCGAGGAAAAAGGAAAGGGGAAAGAGGATGTATCCTCCGACGAAATAAAAGAGTGGCTCAAAGAAGTCAGACCGGATACGACAAAAGAGGTAGAGAAAAAAGGCGGACCAAATACAAAGTTTATAGTTTTTACTCTAATCATTCTTCTTATCTTGGGAGCTTTGGTAGGAGGAATTTTCTATTATAAACAATCGGTTAGCGAGGAATCTATTAGTGAAACTCCTGAAAAGGAGGAAACTTCAACGCCCAGCCCGACTCAGGAGCCGGAGACAGAGGTTGATATAAGCACTCTAACTCTCAGCGTTCTTAACGGCTCCGGAACAGCAGGGGTAGCGGGGAAGGCAAAAGATTTGCTCACAGAAAGTGGTTTTATGGAAGATAAAATAACAACCGGAAATGCCCAGTCATACGACTATACCGCTACTTCTATCAGTCTAAAAAAAGATTTGTCCGAAAAAGTCTTTGATGAAATAAGGAGTGCTCTTTCAGATACTTATGACGTCGTTAAATCCGATACTACTCTTGAAGAAGACTCCACTTACGACGTAATCATTATAGTCGGAAAAGAAAAGTAACTTCCTTCTCTTCGCACAGCTGGGGGCGTTATAAGCAGAGCTTGTCCCTTAATGCTAGTGGAGCGGGATAGGGGAGTCGAACCCCTCTTCTTTGCTTGGAAAGCAAATGTTGAACCGCTCAACTAATCCCGCCTACGCTGAAGCTTCGGCGGGCAGGCCCGCTTAAGCTTACAACTTTTTAACAAATAATATTGAGTCGGAGTGCCCGGATTCGAACCGGGGACCTCGCGCTCCCAAAGCGCGCGCTCTGCCAACTGAGCCACACTCCGTGGTGCCGAAAGGGGGACTCGAACCCCCACGTCCCATCGGGACAAGGGCTCTTAAGGCCCTCGCGTCTACCATTCCGCCACCTCGGCTCGTCGAAATATACTTCACTTATCACAATACGCTTACGCTTATTGCTTATCGTTTCGTAATTTCTCCTCTCAAAATTCCTACGGAATTTTGTTTAAATAATTACGAATACATGTATATTTTACTATTTATTCACAATAGCTTCAATAAAGGATAAGAATATTGGATGTGGGGATAGGGGACGGCTCAAATATTCCGGGTGGAATTGAGTCCCGACAAAAAAGGGATGTTCTTTCAACTCAATTGCTTCAACTAGCTTTCCGTCCGGTGAAGTCCCTGAAAAAACAAATCCTTTCTTTTCATACAGCCTTTTGTATTTATTATTAAACTCGTATCTGTGGCGGTGACGCTCGAAGATTAGTGATTCGTGACCTGCCCGTCCGGCAGGCGGGTTAGTGATTGGTGATTTGTTTTTAAACAGGGGATTGGGTTGGTACCAAGGTCTGAATTTTCCTCCGCCAAATTTTTTATAAGCTTTTTCAAGTAGTGTGCCTTTTCTAATTACGCAGGGCCAAGCGCCAAGGCGAATCGTTCCGCCATATTGTTTTTTATTCAAATAATCTCGTTGATTAGGCATTATATGAATAACAGGATGAGGAGTCCTTGGATCCACCTCTGAAGAATTTGCTTTTTTAAGTCCGACGGCATTTCTGCCAAACTCAATTGATGCCATTTGCATGCCAAAACAAAGACCAAGGTAGGGAAGTTTATTTTCCCGAGCATATTTTGCAGCTTTAATTTTCCCCTCGACTCCACGCCTTCCCCACCCTTGAGGAACCACTATCGCATCCATTCCCCCCAAACGATCCTTAATCTCAGAATCTGTTAAGTCTTCCAAACTTTCCGAATCAATCCAAGAAAACCGCGGTTGTACATTAAAATGTAATCCTGCATGTTTTAGACTCTCAACAACACAAACGTAACTGTCTTCGAGAGTATAATCACCTGTTTTTTGATATTTGCCGACAATTCCAATTTTTACAACGTCTCGGATTTTCTTGGATTTTTCCAGCATTATTTCCCAATCCCGAAGATCTTCTCTTTTTGCTTTCAAACCCAATTGTTTAATAATTATTTCATCTAACTTTTGTTTTCTTAAAACAATCGGGATTTCATAAATACTATTAACGTCAGGGTTTGAAATAATATTTTCTACTAAAACACCGGATGCTAGAGCTATTTTTTCTTTCCTTTTTTGGTCGATTTCTTTTTCTGCACGCCCAACTATAATATCAGGCGTTAAACCTAAACTATTTAAAATCTGAACCGACTGTTGAATTGGTTTTGATTTTAGCTCTCCGATTGAAGGAGGAACAGGAAGATAGCCTACATGAATCAAAATGACATCCATGGGGCTTTTCAATTTAATTCTTCGAACAGCTTCAAAAAACAAAAGTCCTTCATACTCTCCAACGGTTCCGCCCAATTCGATTAAAACTACGTCGGCGTTATGGACTCGCCCTGCTGCAATCCATCTTAAAATTATTTCAGGAGGTATTTGATGATAAGGCTCTACGCACTTACCTCCGTACTCGAGAGCTCTTTCCTTGTCCAAAACAATCCTGTAAACCTGACCGTTTGTCAAATAATTTTCCCTGGTTAAAATTTCATTGATAAAGCGTTCATAATGACCCAAGTCTTGATCCGTTTCAACTCCGTCGTGGGTAACAAAGACTTCACCGTGCTCAATAGGGTTCATAGTACCAGCATCAATATTCAGGTACATATCACACTTCATGGCAGTAACTTTTATTCCGCGGGATTTAAGAAGGAGGCCAATTGAAGCCGTAGTTACTCCCTTACCGAGACCAGATAGTACACCACCGGAGACAATAATAAACTTCACTTTATGTTATATAACACATTACAGGTAACTTATGTCAATAACTAAAAGAGAGATTAATTTCTTGAATTATATAAAAAATCGGGACTAGGAGTATGTTTGGGTGCCGGCTTACCTTCCTCTGCAGTATTATTGTCTGGATCTAAGTAAATTCGAAAATTGCCTTCAGTGCCTCTGGGGGGAATCGAACCCTCATTCCCTGTTCCGAAGACAGGTGCTCTATCCGTTGAGCTACAGAGGCAATTTTCTCATCAGTATTGCTTATTTTTTCAACTCTTGAATTATATTATACTGAATTTAGATAAGTTTTGGCAAAGAAGTAAGGGTCACAGTTGGATAAGCATAGCTTGGCACCGCTTTGCGTTGTAGGCGAAGCTATCCAACATGGTCCCATTAGATACTCCTAAGTGAGCTATCCCATAGGAGGGGGTGAGAATATGAAACGCTATCAGAAATTTTTAGGTTTCTGGCTAATTAACTCGGCAATTTTGTACTTGGCAAATCTTTTTTTACCCAACGCAGTTAGCATCGGAAATAGCATCTTTGCGCCATATCAGGCAATCGTCTTTAGCGGGTTTATCTGGAACTTAGTGCTATGGCATACCGAAGCTTTCTTAAAAGACTTGGAGTATCCGTATAAAGAAAACGTGCCAATGATGCTGGCATATTTGGTCATGAATTTTGCAACTGTTTGGTTAATTGCCAGATTTGCCTTTATAACCGGTGTCGGCATTGCAAGCTATCTGTACGTTGCCGGAATTGCAGTTATTGCTAATTTTGTCCAATACAAAGCTTGGCAGTACATGGATAAGAGAAAATAACCAAAAGCTTATTTAGCTTCTAACTTTGAGTGGGAGGAAGTCTTCTTTGATATAATTCCAAACATGGTGCACTTAACCAATTCCGAAAATACTCATATGAATATCAAGCGGATCGAGAAAGAGATTCGTGATACTCCCTATCACAAAGGCACAGAGCACCATATTGGCAGGCTTCGCGCAAAGCTTGCAAAGCTAAAAGACGGTCTTCGGGTTGAGTCTGTAAAAAAGGGTGGCGGAGGCGGATACGCCGTTAAAAAACAAGGTGATGCAGCCGTAATCTTAATCGGCCCCCCCTCAGCGGGAAAATCAACTCTTATTAACAAATTGACAAACGCCCAAAGCAAGGTTGCTCCCTACGCTTTTACGACGGTAAACGTTATTCCCGGAATGATGATTTACAAAAACGCTCGAATTCAGATACTTGATGTTCCTGGGCTTATCGAGGGGGCTGAAGAAGGGAGGGGGAGAGGTAGGGAAGTTTTATCGGTAGCTCGGGGGGCAGACTTAATAATACTTATGACCGATGTTGACCGCCCTGAAGCAACTGAAAGAATTAAAAAAACTTTGGAGGAAAACGGCATACGCCTCAACATTGTGCGACCAAATGTAATTATAGACAAGAAAGTTTCAGGAGGATTAACTCTCCATTCAAACATCAAGCAAGACCTTACTAAAGAAACTATTAAATCTATTGCACAAGAGTTGGGAATTAAAAACGCCGAAATAACCATCAATGAAAAGCTGACAATAGAAAGGCTAATTGACGCTTTTTCTCTAAACCGCGTATACGTACCCTCAATTTCTATTATTAATAAAGCTGACTTAAACAACAAAGTAACGGGTGCCAAGCTAATCCACCCTGCCTTTCCGACAGGCAGGCCGCCGGGTGTATTTGAGGCTGCAACCGTTACTCCACTATTTATCAGCGCTGAAAAAGGAACCGGTCTTACCGAGTTGAAAGAAAAAATGTGGCTATCACTTAATTTCTTGAGGGGCTATCTGGTACGACCGGACGAAGACCCTGATTTTGATAACCCGATTATAATGAAAGTGGGTTCTACATTGTACGACGTTGGGGAGAAATTAGGGGAAGATTTTGTTAAAGAAAAAATAAAGGCAAAAATTTGGGGGGCGGGTTCAAAATTTCCAGGTCAAGAGGTTTCACTTTCGACTAAGCTAGCCGAAGGCATGCAAGTTAGGTTTATTTAGCTTGCACAAATGGTGCCCCTGGAGGGAATCGAACTCTCATCTACTCCTTAGAAGGGAGCCGCTCTATCCATTGAGCTACAGGGGCAATAATATCTCTGTATTTTATCAAAAATTTATTAACTTTTCATTTCGTAGTTGACAAGTACATCTAAATAATCGATATTTTTAAGCGTATTAATATGCAAATAGCGAATGGAAAAAATGGCTACGAAATACCCGAAAAAGTAGGCATTATCTATAGTGACGTCAAAAGGGAGTATTTCCCGACAGAGATGCAGTTCATTACCGAAAAAGGCGCCGATAAAGACGCGAGAGTTATATCTAAATATTTAGAAAAACTGAAGATTAAACCAATTTTATATCCCGGAAATTCCGGTCTTCCCCAAAAACTAAAAAAAGATAAGCCTAACGCGGTAATAAATCTTGTCGATTCCGTCAAGGGCTATGAATATTTGTCCTCATCCATCCCGGGAGTTTTGGAACTTCTCGAAATTCCTTACACTGGTGCGGATATTTTGGGAATGTCCCTGGACACCAATAAATTTGTCATAAAAAAACTGCTTCAACAAAATGGAGTTCCCGTGCCTAATTATCAGCTTTTTAATTCTTCGTCCGATTTTCTTGACCCTACGCTTCGTTATCCTTTAATTTCAAAGCTGAATGAAATTCACGGCGCGGTGGAAATAACTCAAGACGCTATATCCGAAAACGAAAGACATCTGAGAGAAAGAATAAAGTTTTTGATTCAAACTTATAAACAACCCGTTTTGGTTGAAGAATTTATAGTTGGCAGAGAGTTTACGGCTATACTTTTGGAGGGATTAAATAAAAAAGTTTATTTGGCCGAGAAAGTGTTTGAGGGAGCGGACAGAAAATATATATTTATGACATTTGAGGATCAGTGGTTAAGTAAAAAACTGACAAACATACATTATCAAAAATACGACGAACCTCTTTTAAGGGCTTATGTCAGAAAGGCATTCGATATAACCAAAATGATGGACTACGGGAAGTTTGACATCAGGATGGACTCGTCGGGCAGATATTTTTTTATCGATTCCAACACCAACCCCGCATTCGGTCCGAAGGAAACGGATTGCGCCTTGGCTTATATTCTGGATTTATACGGCATTTCTTTTCAGGAAATTCTCCGAAGGCTTCTTATCAATACCGTTCGTGATGCAAAGGGCAAAGAAAGGCTTCCGATTCCTTCTTAATTCTGAGCGGGAGACGGGATTTGAACCCGCGACCTCTTCCTTGGCAAGGAAGCGTACTACCACTGTACTACTCCCGCAGAAACCTGCCTTTCAAGTGTGCTGCGGTCTGGAATCGAACCAGAATCTGATCTTCTTCAGAGACCCGCCGTGACCACCTTGGCTACCGCAGCATATACTCGTAAGTTCTCATTCTATGACAATTAGCACAAACAATATCACATTTTTCAATTTCTGCTTTAATTTTATTTAGAGACCAATTCGCCGTAACAGCACGAGCTATATCAACGATCTTATCACCCCCATCACGATGATCAAAATCCATCACATAACTTGGAAGTTTATTTCCGCAGTCTGCGCATGGCCTGTTCTTGGCATTTATTATGAAATCGCGTTTCTCTCTATAGTACCTCCGTCGTCTAATATTTGCTAAAGGCAACTGCCTATCTCTATTCTCTGTATAATACTTTCTACCCCTGACTTTCATGCAGGATTTACACTTCTCATAATACTTTCCAGCTCTCAGACCTGTTTTTCTCTTGTAAAACTGAAATAAAACTTTTTTCTTTTTACATTTAGAGCATATCTTCACACGTTAAGTTTACATGTTGCCTGATAAATTGTAATTGTTCTTCAGGCGCCCGCCGTGACCACCTTGGCTATCTCAGCTTAAAAATACTTATTCACTAGTAGTTGCTTCTTTTTCAGATTGTTGTTCAAATTCTATTACAGCTAAAGGCTTATCGTTTTCATCAAATTCACTACTCACTAATGGGTCTCCTGGCATACCTCGTGCAATATCTAAAACTTTTTGCACAATATCGTCTCGAGAACCCTCTGTTGTTCTATGACCTTTATCACCTGGTACTCTTTCCATTAATTATCACCTCCGTTCAACCTCAACAATATTTGTGAGACAACCACCTTGGCTATCTCGGCAAGGAAATTAATCCCCAAAAAGGAAATCTTATCTTAGGGCATATTATAGCAAACTTACCAGAGTAGTGGTAATGTTAAGAAATGAATTATGTAGGTTTATTCTTCATAGGAAGATTTCTCTTCTATAGCTTAATTCCTGTCGAAAAACTCAATTTTACCGATGCACAAAACATATTGAGACCGTTAGATATCTTTTTCCCAGTAATCGGACTTGAAATAGCGGCAAACTTGCTAAAAGAAGGAACAAAACTGGAAAGAATTAAAAAGCTGTTCCTATTGCCACCATTATATTTTTTAATCCCTTTATTTGTTTTGCTCATATCGGGTATTTATTCTTCACCGACTGAAATTTTTGATTTAATAATACTTATCTTTGAGGTAATATTTCTACTTTATACTGTAATTTTTTCTTTCACTATAGCAATAGATTTCCCAATAAGTGGTAAGAAAATATCAGAGCTACATGTGTTTGCCTTGACCACGATCGGCTTGGGAGTTTTGACCTTTCAGATGAAACAAGAAAATCTTTTTTTTAACTTAGCTCATACTATTCCATTTTTATGGGCTTCTGCTAGATTTAAAGCTAAGTAATCTTGTAGGGGGTAATTAAATTCTATCTTAACTTAATATAAGCTTTGGACCAACCATCCTGGCTACCTCGGTCCGTCGAAATGGACTTCGTTTATAGTAATCCGTTTTCGCTTACCCCTTAACACTCCGCCATTTCTCCTTTCAAAATTACTTCGTAATATTGTTGTTGTATTATACAAAATCTCAAAGAGATTTTGAGAGGAGAAGCCATCTGAAAAAAGCGTAGTTTTCATTTAATTGAAAACGTAGCGCTTAAGATGAGCTTCGACGAGTGGTCGCTGAGGGATTCGAACCCCCGACCTTCTCGATGTAAACGAGACGCTCTAACCAACTGAGCCAAGCGACCTTTCCTGTGCGAGGAAGTTTCCTAAGATTGAACCAATCCTCAGGAATTTCCAGGCTCTTATCTTTGCTTATCCTAATTTTAATAATCAGTTTGATTATTAATTTCTATATCCTTTTTCTGAAACCAACCGTAGTGGTTAGACTTCTAGCTGAACAAGTGTTGATTCTAATATCCCGTTTTTACGACTTAGAGCCTATTGTTTTCTGATTTTTTCTGTTTATATTTTGTCAGAATTGGGTCTTTGACGAAGTTAAACGCTTCTTCAATATCCACTTCTAACTGGTTTGCCAACCTACATAAGCCGAAAAACAAATCACCAATTCCGTCTTTAAATATCACTCTTTTATCTCGAATACACTTAATTCTATCATCTTGAGATTTGTACCTAAGATGTTGCGACATTTCTATAAGTTCTTCGTGTAAGTGGTCAAACTTGTCAATGTTTGGAAAATCTTCCCACCCATTATCTTTTGTAAACTTTTTAACTAACTTCTGCGCTTCTTTGATTGTTGATACTTTTATCTTCTTCATAATCTATACTGTATCAACTTATATCATCTTTGTCATGTGTGCGGGAGAGAGGACTTGAACCTCCACGTCTTGCGACACATGCACCTCAAGCATGCCTGTATACCAATTTCAGCACTCCCGCATTGTGCTGAGAGAGGGATTTGAACCCTCACGCTCGTAATGAGCACACGCTTCTGAAGCGTGCCTGTCTGCCAATTCCAGCATCTCAGCGCGTCGCTCATTATATCAAAATAAAGCTATCTTTAGTAGCTGGAACAATACATGTAGAATATTTAAATATGCTAAGAAAAAGTTTAATCATTTTACTTACATTCATATTTAGTATTCTATTTTTCCCTAAACAAACAAAAGCTATCGAAAACCCCCTAGCCGCTCCTAACAATCTCTTTGGAATTCATATTTTGGACGAAAATGACCTTGAGGATGCCGCTAACTTAGTTAACTCGCAAGGAGATTGGGGATACGTAACCTTGGTCATAAGAGCCGACGAAAGAGATACAGAAAGATGGCAAAAAGTATTTGACAAGATGCGTAGACTTCACCTCATCCCAATTGTCAGAATTGCAACAAAACAACTTGACGGGGGATGGGAAAAACCCAATTTTGACGAAATAGACGGCTGGGTTTCTTTTTTAAATTCCTTAAATTGGGTCATAAAAAATAGATATCTTGTTGTCGGAAACGAACCCAATCACAGTAAAGAGTGGGGTAACCAAATTAGTCCTGAAGAATATGCCGATTATTTGGAAACTTTATCCAAAAAATTAAAATCCCGAAACCAGGACTTTTTTATTCTCCCCGCCGGTTTCGACGCCTCGGCACCAAAAAGTAAAGAAACGATGAACGAGGCTGAATTTCTTAAAAAAATGGTAGAACATAAATCACAAATATTTGAAAATCTTGACGGCTGGACCTCACATTCATACCCAAACCCTAACTTTTCAGGATCTCAAGACGACGTAGGCCGCGGAACAGTTCTCACATTTGAGTGGGAATTAAAATTTCTTAAAAGTATCGGCTTGACCAAAACTTTGCCTGTTTTTATCACTGAAACCGGCTGGGCACACGACATGGATGCAAAAGCAAATGGTTATAAAGATACAGAAACGATCACGAATAACCTTAAGGGCGCGTTAGAACTTGCCTGGAATGACGAAAGGATTGTTGCGGTTACGCCCTTCATCCTAAACTATCAAACACCGCCTTTTGACATATTTTCCTGGAAGAATAAGGACGGAGGCTTTTATGAATTTTACTATGAAATGCAAAAATTGCCCAAAAAGCAAGGAAAACCAGTACAAATTGTTTCGGTTGACGTCCTGTCAATCATTTTTCCTCCCATTTTTCCAAACAACGGAAAAATGGTCGGGGGAATAGCGCTAATAAAAAACAAAGGTCAAACCATTTGGACCGGGAACGAAAAAATAAGATCAAGAAAATTTAATCTGGACATCGAACTTGAACCAAAAGTAATATTTTCAGATATTGAACCAGGAGAGACTTCAATCGCAGTTTTTTCTACAGTATTAGCAAATTAACCTTAAATTTGCTAAAATTGAATCTGTAAACAGAGCAATTAACTCTTACAATGCGACAGCAGTGCCAAGCTTTGCTTACAATTTTGAAATATTAGGGCCTGTAGCTCAACGGTAGAGCAACACCCTCTTAAGGTGATGGTTGAAGGTTCGAGTCCTTCCAGGCTCACCAAAAAGGAAATCGAGTCGGAAGTAGGAATAGCGCTGGCTGCGCCCGCCTCCGCAGACAGCGCTGCAAAGGGGAAATTCAAATTCGCCGAGAGCCGCCGATTCATTAAAAAGAAGTTCGAGCCGACTTTTTTTGCCATGACTCTCAAATCATGGCAATTATTTTCAGCGCGCGCGATTTTTTGCGCCTGCAAGGCACAATTTACGAATTCTCTCATAGGTTCGAGCCAAATACTTCCGTTTTTCTCAACCTGCGATTTTTTCTCTTCTAACTTAAGTTTTTCATCAAACAATTCATTCTTCTTTTGTTTGTAAATTTCAGGTTCGATAACCTGATCGAGATAACCATCAAGAAGTCTGTTTAGTTTTATTTCTGATTCTTGGATTTGTTCGCCTATCTGCTTTTCTTCAACTTCGACGGCTAGTCTGTCTTTTACCTCTGTTGCTGTAATCCACTTTTCAAAATATGGTTCCCAGTTTTCGTGCAAGCCGCAATCACGAACAATTTTCCTTATTTGTGGTTCAAGTTCCAACTCTGAAACATATTTTTGCGTACAAGGCTTGAGCTTTTTAGTGCAGCGATAGTAAATAAAAGTTTGACTAGTACAATTTTTGTATTTTTTGATGTGTTGCTCTGCTGTGATTGCGGCGCCGCATTCGCCGCAGGTCGCAAGACCTGCAAAGGCGAAATTGTGGCCTTTTTGTCTTGGTCGTTCAATTTTCTCAACCTGCTTTTGCACTTCACCAAACAGCTTTTTGCTGATAAAGGTTTTATGAGAACCTTGATAATATTCTCCGGCGTATTTCAAAACGCCGAGGTAGAATCTGTTGGAAAGCATATTTTTAACCTGATCTACTTTTACAGGTTCACCATCTAGCTTGTAAATGCCAAATTTATGCATGAGTTTGGATATTTCTACAAACGATTTTCCACCTTCAGCAAAAAGCTGAAATGCTTTTTTGACGATTTTTGATTTTTCTTCGTCAATATCTATTCCCCTCGTTTTTGGATTATTGATGTAACCGTATGGCGCTTTGCTTGGCCAAACCCCATTTCGTAATTTTTGGCGATTACCTCGCTTTACATTTTCGCTTAAATTGTCCACATAATATTTTGATTGGCCAAAGGCGATTGAAAGCATAAACTTTCCTTGTGGTGTGCTTTCAAACCAAAACGAGGGGAATTTTAAATCAAGGAGTTTGCCGGTGTCTAAAAGATAAATTATTTTTCCGCCATCTATCGAATTTCTAGCAAGTCTATCGGGATGCCATGAAAGAATGGCGTTAGCCATTCCTTTCTCGATTTTCTTTAAAACTTCCGCAAATTGTTCTCTTCCGGGAACTTTAGCTGTTTTTGCTTCGGTGATAAATTCAGTTACGGTTAGGTTTTCTCTCTTAGCAAACTCCTTGAGTTCTGCAATCTGAGCTTCAATAGACAAAACCTGTTTGTCTTTTTCGTCTGTAGATTTCCTACAATAAGCAATATATTTGATCATGGTTTTGTTTCTCCTAAATTTTTGCGTTTTTCCTCATTCTTTTTTACGGCGGCTCTCGGCGAATTTGAATTTCCCCTTTGCAGCGCTGTCTGCGGAGGCGGGCGCAGCCAGCGCTATTCCTACTTCCGACTCGATTTCCTTTTTGGTGAACGTTTTTGACAAAATTCGAACTTATTCC
>Ga0209210_1000090_pt1 | contig 111942 bp, 140 predicted proteins | sample RifGroA1_FD_183991 | JGI IMG/M metagenome (GOLD analysis project Ga0209210, IMG submission 183991) | Contaminated groundwater microbial communities from Rifle, Colorado, USA - Rifle Groundwater A1 (SPAdes) (version 2) | ecosystem: Environmental > Aquatic > Deep subsurface > Groundwater >... | reverse complement strand
CATCCATCAAAGGAGACTCCGGAATAGTTGTAGGGAATATAGCGGGAAGCAATATTGCAAATATAGGACTGATACTCGCGATTCCTTTACTCTTTACAATAATGAAAGTGGGGAAAAAAGAGCTTGATGGAGTTTACATGGTGATTTTTTCAGCGCTCTTATTCCTATTGTTCTCAACCGACTTTGAGATCTCAACCGCGGAAGCTGTAATTTTGTTGTTGATCTTCTCGCTGTACATGAATGGTGTATTCAAAGTGGGTAAAAAGTTGAAAGAATACCAAAAATATTCAGCTAGCATAATAAAAAATAGGGGGCTGAATGGTCTAATAAGCGCGCACTTTCTGAAAATCAGGGGTTCAGGAAAGGATAAAGAGAAAAATATCAGTACAATAAAGGCCCTCATTTCTCTAGCTATCGGAATCGTATTTCTCGCTGTCAGCTCTAAATATACGGTAATATCAGCTATAGATCTCTCCCAGATGCTGAAAATTTCCCAAGTTACTGTTGCGGCGGTGCTCATTGCAATAGGCACCTCTCTTCCAGAGCTTTTTGTCAGCATTCGAGGGATAAAGAAGGGCTATAAAGGGCTGGTCTTTGGGAACATTATCGGAAGCAATATTTTCAATATCCTCGCTATAGGGGGGGTTGCCGGACTCATAAGATCCATAGAGGTTTCCAATGTATCACTTAATTTCATCCTTCCGGCGATGCTTCTCTTTTCGCTGGCACTTTTCTTCCTTCTAAAGAAAAAGAAACCGATGGAGCTTGGAATTTCGGATGGGGTGATACTTCTTGCTCTCTACGTAATATTTGTAATACTTCTACTGAAATTTTCGTTTGTGTCATGAGCACTTGAGGTGCTGGGTACTGGGTACTAAAGATTTATCAAGCTCAAGCACTGTTACACCTAAATCATCCCCACTTCGCAGTGACGACAAAACCGAAAGATTTATATACCAGTGGGATATAGTATATTCAAGGCTAGGTGGAGCTCAAAGCGATGTTTCGCAAGAGACAAAGTGGAGAGCAAAACTTGGCCCCACCTATTATTCAAATTTAATTGAGGAGTATAATCAAAAATAAGATGGCATACAATAAAGAAAACCTTGAACAGCTTGTAAGTGGTTTCGATAGAGCGAGCCAGATTAGACAGGGTTTTACAGAAGATCCTTCCAATCCTGATTTAAGGACTGCATCAGAAGAGTACATCAGGGGTTATCTAGCAGAAGCTGCGAAAAGGGAACCAAATCCAGAAAAGAAGATACAGCTACAAGAACTTGCTACAGGAGCGAATGCGGTGGACTTTGCTGGAGCACAGCCAGATGTAGTCAGGAAATATGCTGATTCTGTAGCAAAAAGCACAGGAAGAGATCTTGTTGATTGTGTTGCTCCAAATTACCAGGCTATGCTGAATGAGCTGAAAGCTGAGGAATTGATGAGTCTAGTACTATCTATGCCACCATATGAGACAGGAAATCATGGTCATGATGAAGTTGCAAGACTTCAATCAATGTATATGAAATCCGATAGAAATCTTCAAGCTGCTGCTGAAGGGGATAGAAAGGCTTCTGACACAATAGCTGAAGAAATTTCTGAGATTCTCAAGGCAGATGCTCTTGGAGAAGCAATAGCATACAACATCAGAGCAGATCCTCAGTTCAGACTAAGGTTCTACAAGGGAGTTGTACGCGCAAGAGAAGGAAGATTCGGAGAAGCAATAAAAGGTAAAGATAAAGGATACCTAGTAGACTACATTGTAGCTAACACCGCCAAAGCAAAAGATGGCGAGAAAGTATCCAACTACATAACCGCCGCAAAGGTTGTGGCGACCCCGGAAGCGGAAAGAAGTAAGCTTTTAGGAAAGGCTTAAGCAAAAATTAGTTAAATTTTTAAATTCCTTTTCGCATTCATATTCACTAGAAATCACCAGATTTCAAAACGAATTCTAAGTAAATCGTCTAAAATAAAAGACAAACACCATCAACATCATGGCGAGAGCTTTTTCTTTAGAAAATCCTTAAGGAAAAGGCTAGTGTGCTGGATCTACCACATCAATCCATTCTATTTTCTTAAGATCCTTATCGTGAGTTGCGATCTTTGATATTTTCATCCTCTTCATAGCTGCCAGTAAAGTTGAATCTCTACCGCCAACACCAAAGGTAGAATATTCACAAAGCAAGGAAATGGAGTCCTTTGCTTGTTTGTAATCAAAATCGACAATCCGCATAGGAAAATCAAGAAACGCATCCATCTTTTTTCTACCGATTACCGACCCTAGATTCTTAATTAGAAAATGGGCCACCTCAATCAGTACTACAGTATTCGTTAGGATCTCTTCTTTCTCTAATGTCTTGTCCACAAATTTGGATACAGATTTATGCTCCTTAGATGAGGAATCAAAAAAGTAACACCAGATATTAGAATCTATCAAAATCATTTTTTACTATTCTTCCAAATCTCTTTTATTTCTGAAGGTTTTATTCTGGATTCTTTAATACAACCCTTTAATTCTAAAGAGAATTCCCTTGCATCTTTTATTGGTTTGATAAATAGTCCTTGGTCTTTCATTTCGATCACAACTTTTTGACCTGGTTTTATCTCTATTTCCTCGCGTAAGTGCTTTGGGATTAAGATCCTCCCCTTCTGTTCCATCTCCCCTATTCCCACTCTGTTTCCCATCCCACTTTAAGGACCACTCTGTTTAAATATTTTGTGGTCCAAAGAAAGATGGTATCTAAAGTAGCTTATTTCTGCAACTCTCTTACAAGGCGGGCCATCTCGCCGACAAAAGAATCAACTTTGTCTACATAAGCATCTGCAAGTGCTCCCTTTAACTGCTTGATTTCTCCATGCAAGATATCATGCATCAGCTTGTAAAGTTCCCTGTAGAGTTCAACATAAGATACTTTCAGCTTTCCTGCCTTCACAAAAGTCTCATACAGCAAGAAACCGATATGTTCTGGAGATGGAGGAGTTCTTCCAGCAGACATCAGAGCAGCATGTGCTGAATCCACACATGCCCAATAAAGTCCTTCTACCATCCCGAGTATTGATGCCTTGCTTCTTGCGATATGCGCAGGAGAACGGCGCAGAGCGATGTAGATCGCCTCTGGAGTAGGCCTGATTTTTCCTTTCTGCAAAAGCACTTTTAGTGGAGTGAAAAATCCGCCGAAATCTACAAGAGGCTCTCCATAACGGATGATGTTCATAACAACCGGCTCTCCTCGCAACATCTCTTCCCACCATGTTGTAAGGCGTACAGTATTTACATGAATCCTTCGTGCGTATTCTTGTGCAGCAATCACCTTCGCTAGCTCTTCACGATACCAAGCGACCATCTCAGATGTCCAGTCTATTGTCGCATCATCTACGATAAGTATCACATCGATATCACTTTTTTGTGATGCAGTTCCTTTTGCCTGCGAACCGAAAAGGACAACACTTTTTAGCACCTCAGAGCTGAAGCGCTTGTAAGCCTTTATGGCAAAGTCGTATGCAATCTCCTTCTCTTTGCTCATCGGGCCCTCTGCCCCTGGCTTCAGAAGAGAAGAATGCTGAACAGGAGGTTTGATATGGTGTTGCATATGTCGAGGATGTTGCGAATGCTGAGCATGCACTGGATGTGCTGAGTGTGGGGGGTGTGGGATATTCAGCTCTATTTTCCCTCTCTTTCCCTTCACAACAACCTTTCCTTTGACCTCTTTCTTTTTCATGTTTTAAGTAGTAAAATCCGTTTTAAAAACATTCCCCTCCCATCTTTCTTTCCGAGCGCTTTTCTTGATTTCTTGGTGCAGCCTTTCTTGATAAAACTTCTTTCGAAAAGAAGTTTCACTCCATCCCCTGTCCAGTAAAGCTCTGCCTTCTCTCTCCCGGCATCTCTCCGCCGAGTTCTGTTGGCAAGGCGCTGAAGGATGGAGAGCCATAAGTCTTGAAATGGAAGTCTGGCAGGAATTCCCCATATCCGCTGAAGTATGCTCCATAAGATGCTCTCATCTGATTCCAGTATGGCCCTGCCATGTAAGTGTACAAGGGGGAGCCTAAAGCTTCTAGAACATAGGGATGAGGATTTACTTTGAAATGCTGCACAAGTCCTGAGGCCTCAACAATCTGCGGGACATCTATTCCTTTCTTTTCGAGCTCTGCAAGTGCTGCCTTAAAAGGGATATTTCCCATTCCAGGAGGCAAGTGCGAATCTGCAAATCCGAAATTGTCTGTAAGATGTGCTTTTTTCACATACTCGGCAACCTTTGCAGTTTCCTCGACAACGAACTTTTCAGGAAAGCCATACTTTCTCAGCATGTTCACATGTCCATAATCCCAAGTGACTCCAATCAACCTTTCGGCAGCTGCCTTTGCCCTGTCTGCTGGAATTCCCTGTGCCAGGGCACGATCAACAAATGCTTTGCGCGATGCCTCGATCACACGAGCTGAGTCCTCTCCGGTAGACATCACCGTATCAGGATAATTTTCTAATGCAATTGTGGGTGCCTTGTCTCCGAACTTTTTCCATGCGGTGAATGCAGCGCCCGCTGTTGTCTCTGCAACTTTCTCGCGGGCGAACTCATCCGCAGCCCTCCACTTTTGAGGATGGGGGAGACGAGAAATCTCATTTCTTAATCCCTCAATCAATTCATCAGAATAGACATTTCCAGTCTTTCCATATGCTTCCCAAATTTTCTTAACATTATTTTCAACATCCTTTCTCCTTAAAGCTACATTTCCTTTATCATCCTTATATTCTTCTTTTCCAAACTTCATGAAATCATTGAACATATTCCTAAGCGCGGTGTATTGGTGGAAATTCGTTTCCTGAATCGGATACTCTATCTGCTTCAATCTCCTATCTGCATTCAGGATCTGTTGCTCTTTATTATCAAGTCTTTGGCTTTCTCTTTCTCGTTCATATAACTCATCTATTTTTTCTCTAGATACACCTTTCAAATTTTCTCTCATCGCTCCGTATTCTTCCACATTCATAAGCTTCGCAAGCCTCATCTTCTCTTCCTCAAGCCTTGTGACTCCGAACTTCTCGCTCTCCCACTGAGAATAATTCATCATGTCGATCCTGCTTTTTGGATCGAATTCAATCGGGCCTTCAGGCCAATATTGCTGCTGGTATTTTACCTCTTGAATCTGGCCTGTCTCTTGATCAACTGCTATAACACTGTCCATCCTTCTCCCTCTTCTTAGATCTTTAATTATCTCATCTTCTCCGCGTGAATATCCTCCCCGCTCTACAGCCCTATTTTGAATATTATCAATCATCTTATCAGCCTCTACTTGAGGAACATGCACCCATCTCTGTGTCGGGAATGGGGGCTGTGCATGGAAAGTTACAGGAACATTTCCCTTTGCATCTAGCTGCCTTGCCTTTTCAAGAACATCGACCATTTGCGCCTCTGCCTGTCTTCTCTGATTCTCATGCCATCCTTGCTGAGAAAATCCGGCAAGATCTGTGATAGGTCCATGCACACTCATCTCAGTTCCTGTAAGCTCTGCAAGCCTGCGCATCTCCTTGAAGTGCTGTTTTGGGATTGCCTCGAACACATCCTGCTGGATCGCGCCGACTTCGACAGTTTTCATTCCTGTGTTCAACAGCTTGCTGGCCTGCCTGATCTGATCAGCAGTCATCGGAGAAGTAGGAGCGCCGAGACGTCCATGTGCTATCCTCGCACCGGTAAAGTATTCGCCGAATTCAGGCTCCATCGGAGTGTAAGAGCCGATATAAAAGTTTTCGTAGCCGTCTGCCATCTTATTTCCTCTTCCTTTCTGTTTGTTATAATAGCTTAAATTTGTTTTAAAACTTTACCCCTGCCTGTTTCAAATCCTTGAAGCTCTTCTATCCCTCTTTAGCTTCTTTTCCGTCGGTGTATCTAAATCAAGGAGCTCACGGACATCTACCCTTTCTTGATAGACTTGAACATCTTGCTGTGCACCATGAGGAATTTCATCTCGGGAAGCGCCAGCTGATGGAAGAAGGCGCTCAAGCCTTCCCTCATCCGCATTTCTGCCTGCGGCAGATGGTGGCTGATACGCTCTCTGAAAATAATTCTGCGCTGAAGAGTACTCGGTAGCAGAGCCGTAAAAAGGATTCTCCGCTAGTGCCGGGCCAGCAGTTCTTGCATAAGCCTCGCCTGGAATTTCTGCTTGTGTTGCATATGGAGTGCCAGTTCCAGTACCAATTCCCGCACCTGCTCCAAGACCCGCACCTTGTGCAGCGCCTCTTTCATAATCTGGATTTCTTCTTCCCCCTCCTCGCGCGCCGACAGGAATTCCAAGCACATCTTCAATCCCTTCCTCTTCTTCAGCTTCAATCTCAAGGTGCGGCACAAATGAAAATTCTTGTTCCTCTCTATCAAGCTCTGACCCTATTGCTCCGCCAAGTCCATTTTTACCATTCTCGCCATTCCTGCCATTTCCTTTCCCCTCGTCCTTCTCCTTTCCAGCCACATTAACCTCTTTCTTCTCCTCCCCCGTAACAAGTTTTACAAGATCCTCTTTCTTACTCTTAGGTGGTGTGCTCTTGGTTTTTCCAGAATTCTTCAAAACACGCTTTGGGGCAGGAGACATCAAAACAAGAGAAGGGTGTTTTATAAAAATCTTTTTCTTTACGCACGAGAGCGGGGAGAGATCCTAAACCCCTGGCTGCGACACATACTCATGAAGAGGGGTCGGCATTCCATGTGCCTTCTTATACAAGTGATAGACTGTCCATGCCTTCTTTATGGCATCTCCCTCTACAAGCATCTCTCTCACTTGCTTTTCAACAAAAGTCTCCTTTTTCTTTGCATCTGGCTTCTTCGCTTCTTTTTCCTTAGGCTTTTCCCCAATCAACCAATCCAAGAATGAGCGCTTCATCATTTTCTTGTCTTCTTCTTTCTTATCAACAGCCATGTATTTCACAAGATCACTATAGATGGGCTCAAGCGAGTCTGCTGTAACCCCTGAAACAAGCTTTATTCCCTCGTAGATATCTTGATTTTCAATTCCTTTCCTTAAGTTCTTGAGTTCTTCCTCGCTAAGCGCAAATGCCTTGAACATGATATTTGCCTTCCCGCCATGTACATAATGCGAGCTCTCAGCGCGGGAGGCAATACGTGGCTGGCCCCTGAAAGCGAAATTGACAAAGACGCAGGAGTAGTATGGCTGTTTCAGATTAGCATTCCAGAATCTTTGTGGGAAAGTTCCTGAACCGATTCCCCTCCTTATAGAATTTATATCAAACTTGGAAGTTCCCATTATCTGCAGCTCAAGAACAATCGTATTAAACGCCTTTACAATATCGGCACTTCCATCTTTGCTGATCATCGCGAGATCTTCCGCAGCCTTCAGATAAGGCTTGACCCATCGTGTGTAAAGCTTGAGTGCACTCACTTGACTCTTCAGATATGTTCTCTGGAGATCATAACGAGTGCGCAATTCTTTCTCGCTCCTTTCAACCCAGTCATAAAATTCTGCGACGCGGGGCTTGAGCATCCTCTTGACTCTTTCATTCAAGTCCATGCGATCGATATCTTCCGGCTTCTTTGCCTTCATGAATGCATCCCTCAGCGTGACGAAATCAAGTTGCTGTGCCAACATATTGATGCTCGCTCCTCCTTTACGGATATCAACACGGTCCATCCAGACCTGCTTCAGTGCAAGCAAACCACCCTCGCGCTTCTTCTCATCCTTGCTTTTGAATCTGTCATAATGATCCAAGCGGAGCTCGAATTCCTTCAGATCATAAATCAAATTCAAGACGCTTCGCATCACAGTATTGATTGTGCCAAGTATCTTCATTCCTTGATCCTGCATTCTTGTCGCTCTTGCACCGATGTCAGCAAAGTATCCGCTTCCCGGCGAAGCAGTAAAATTATCGACGATCTTCTCCATTTTCATTCCGAGGCCGCCTGTTGATTGCTGCATGTAATCGAGAATCCAGAAATATACAGGTTCTAGGGTTTCGGCAAAGGCATCATAGTTCAGCTTGAATTCGGCAAGAGGCGTAGCCTTGTCCTTTAGGCCCTTGGCCTTTCCGACAAGCTTATCGATATCTATGTCTGTGTCAGCCATCTTTTTCCTCTTTTAATCTATAATTACTCTATAAAAGAGGGGCTGGGGTATTTTTATTGTTTTCTGTAGGCTCTTTATCTTGCCAATGCATATTGCTTCTCCACATCTCCCATGCTTCCCAGGCCATTCATCTTTAATCCTTGCCGGCACCATTCCGCAACGCGCAGAACTTTCTCTTCGAGAGGCTCATCATTCAATTCTAGAACTCGAAGAGAGCCTTTATCCCCGCGCAGATTCATGCCAAGAAGGCCAAGCATTTCCCTGTTTCTGAACCAAGATTCATAGGTCGCTTTCACAGCAGAGAGGTAAGAGAAATCTTCTTCTCTCCATTTCTTTTCTCCTTTCTTTTCCCACCTGTTTTTTATCTGTGCGATTGTCCTCTCCAATGAAGGATTCACAAATACTACATTCTGCGGATAGTCTGCCTCGCCAAAAAAGCAATTATATGCCCCGAGAAACCCATCGTACTCCTTCTTGCCCATCCAACCAAGGTCAACGCATGCGGCAGAGTAGATTAAGGAGTCATAGACAAACCTATCTGCTAGAAGTATCTTGTCAGGATTTTTCCTCTCCAACTCTTGTTCCATGAAAGATTCAATATAATAGCGGGCTATCCTGATCTTCCCCCTCGTAAGGGAATCATCCTGCTTTGGACAATCCATTCTCTCGAAAGTATGGAAGGTATCAGGATAGCTCTCAACAAGCTTAGTGATGAGCGTACTTTTCCCGCTTCCATGCGTGCCGGAAAAGTAGACTCTCATCTTATTCTTTTTTCGAATCTCTCGGAATTCGAGAAGTCGTAGCAGTTAACGCTTTCATCTGCAGTCCACCTTGCAATTCACTCAGCAATCCGAAATCTTCATCGATCGCAGTCTGTGCTTTTCCATTAGTTCTTCCGTTCCTACTTCCATCGCCGTCTACTTTTACACCCCTTATGAAATCATACTTGCGCTCAGTAGTCGGCGCGAATGAGACCAGCTCTCCACTGTCCAATGGGAGATTATTGTAGAAAAAGCAGACATGCTTCATCAAAGTGACAATATCATCCACAATTTCTTCCTCGCGACCGACATTTGTCTTGAATCCAGGAATGTAGCCGGCATATTCTATCTCTAACTGCCACTGCTCTTTCTCATCAAGGTTCCTTCTCGCATCACTCACCACCAAAGAATAGATCCTTCCGGAAAGTGTCTGAAGAACAAAGGCTTCTGCCTTTTTCTTTTCAATCTTTCCTTGATACTTTATCCCCTCATGTTGGTATCTCTGGAGCGCATCCATTATCTCTGGCGGAGTTGTGAGCTCTCTTGTTTCAGGCCTGCGCAAAACAAATTGCTCTCCTGCAATCCCAAATGAGTATGGCTGAACATCTCCTTTCTGCTTCAGGTAGAAGTTGCCTCCCTTGTGGATGACAGTCACCCTCTCTGCTCCATCATCTGAACCATAAAAGTAATTTGTTCCTGCAGATTCAAGATTGCATGGATCTTTCACAAATCTCGCGTTCTTGGAAGGAGGGAATTCAATCACATCCAAGATATCAGAAAGCTCGAAGCTCCTTTGTGCACCATCAGATTGTGCTTGTGCAAACGAGATTTCCAGCTTGCTCTCTATCTCTATTCCCGGAAATTCATTTGTCGCTTCACTGACATCCGCGGCATCAAGTACATATCTGATTAATCCCTTCTCATAGCTTCCGTTGAGGTACTTCTTTGCAGCAGAAATCAGGTGCTCTCTTTTTCCAGAGGAAAAGAATTTTTCCACAAGTGTCTCTACATCGTCAGTCTGCACATAACTGCTTCTGCAACTCGAGCCACAGCCATCTCCGTAATTTCCACCCATTTTCATTCACCTCCTTTTAGCATATTTTTTCCATCTTTTTTGAATAAGTCTCATTGTAGTACTCAAAGACTACCTTGAGCTTGATCTTCACCCTGCCAGCCTGCATGATCCTTCCCTCGTCTCCTTCCCCTTGCCCCATCACAGAAAGTGCAGAAGAGACAAGGTTGATCGAATTTAATGGAAGAACTCTTTCGATCTCGAAACTTTCCCACAAGTTCCCGGAATTTCTCGAATTTCTCAGGGCCTCTTCTATCCTTTCCCTTATATTGAGAATCAGCAAGTTATCTCTCGTATTATCTTCTATGGGCTGAAGCTCTTCCAGAATCAGAAAAAGCTCTTCCCTCGTCAATTTTTCAAGTTCTGCCATGTCGAAATATCTTTTCATTTCGATAATGTGTAGAGTTGTACTTTAGTTATAAGCTTCTGACAAAGAAATGGACATGGTGTTGTACACCAGCACAAGATTTTTAAGTTCTAGGGTGTATATACTAAGATATCAGAGTAAAGATACTAAAAGAAGGCGGGGAAAAAATGTTAGATGATGTACTAAAGAAGAGAATTCTCGATGCAGTAAGGCAGAAACCAAGAAGCATCGATGAACTTGCAACGCTCATAAGGAAGAATTGGCGCACTGCCGACCGCTACGTGCAGAGAATTGCAGAGACAGAGGGAAGCATCTCTGTACGCACATTTAGGGAAGGCACAAGAGGAGCGCTCAAAATAGTATTCTGGGTTTCAGCAGAAAGCATCCATTCTAGTGAATTTCAGGAGAGACTCTTTAAGCACATAGAGATGGGAAGAAAGAAGAGTGATTTCAGCCCTTCTGAGATATATCAGTATGTGGATGAAAAAAAGAAGGATGCCGTGATCTTAACCGAGGATTACCTGGACTCAAAAAGTAATTTTGAGGACTATAGGGAAAGGCTCCTCGGCACAAAATCAGAATTATTCCTTTTCTCAGGAAATCTTTCCCTAGTAAATATGGGAACAAAGAAAGAAGATGTGGCAGATGTTCTCGAAAAGATCGCAAAGAGGGGAGTCAACATCAGGATTCTTACAAGAGTAGAGATTCCGGGAATAGAAAATATAAGAAGAATTCTAGAGATAAATAATAAGGTGGGAAAAAAGATGGTAGACATCAGGCATTGCTTCCATCCACTCAGAGGAACAATCTTTGATGATTCGGTGGCAATCCTTAAGGAGATAAGAAAGCCAGAGATTTATGTGAAGGGAGAGCTGAAAGAGAAAATGACCACCTTTTACCGCATCTATGATAAAGAATGGATCGAGTGGTTGAAGAATGTATTCTGGGCAATGTTCCGCTCATCCATCAGTGCAGAAAGAAGGATTGAAGATATAAGTGGGATGCAGACGGTGAAGGTGCACCGCTAAAGACGTGGGGGAAAGCTTTTTATAATTTCCCGCATCCGGCTTTATTGCGGAGCTAGAAGTCAAGCATTATGAAAGGGTACATTCTTGAATACAAATATGAGGGTTATCCAGATTGGAGTTCTATTAAGTTTAGGACTAGAAATCATAGAGATGCAATGGATATTACGCACGATTTCATAGAGATTCTCCCATATAAAGTTGACTGGAATCTTAAGAGATACTCCGCAATTGGAAGATTTTTGCATACCATTTTTACATTTGGAGATACAGAGCCATGTACGGATAGTGGAACCCTCCTCTCTTTTATGCTCTGTGATTACTCAATCTCCTCCTCTGGTAAGTCTAAGCATGAGCATAATCTACTCAAAAAGATTAACGAGATGCATTATTCAATGTGGGGACCCGAAGAGCCAAGCGCTAGAGAAAGATTAGAACTAGAAAGACTTTGCATCGAAGAGAGTAATCATTGATTTACTATTAGAAATCTTTTTATAATCTCCTTGCATCCTAATTTCATAAAAAAGAGAGAAAATGGGCTACGTAGATTTAAGGCCATACAAGCCACGCACCAAAAGAAGCAAGACTGAAGCGCCAGCAGAGAGACCAAAAACTTCTTTCAGGCAGGAAGATGCTGGCTATGTGATTTTTGGTGAAGATGGGACAAGCACCATGAGCGCGGGCAGTGCAAGTGAATCATCAAGTGGCAGAAGCATTGTTCCCGATCCTCCTTCTGCATTCACAGGAACACAAGAGGCATCGGCAGGAGATTTCTTCTCAAGTTTCGCCGAAGTGGGGAAACAGGAAGGAAGCATCGCTGTCGAAAAAAAAGATACTATAGAGCTCTTGAATATTCTACACGACAAGATAAGGGGGATGGAAGAGCAGCTCCACCGCATTGAGAGGAAGCTCGAAGGCAGAGAAGGAAGAAAGTATTTCGGGGGAGAGTAATCACTTTTATAATTCTATTTTACAAATTCTACATTTGGTAATTCCCTGAATTGGTTATCTCCCGTAAGGAACTTTATTTTTAGTTCTTTTGCCATTATATATCCCAAGCAATCAGCGTAAGACAAGTCTTTACTCTTGTACTTAGATCTAAATTCAACGGCTTTTGGAATTAAATTGAAGTCAAGCTCAATACAAAAGTTTTGCAAAAGCTTAAAGAAATCATTTATTTCACTCTCTTCAAATTCTTTTCTCAGGTTATAATAAATTTCATAAACTTGGAAAAAAGAAGTAACAACTTTTATCCCTTTGTACGCACCATAATTTTTATTTCCCTTGTAGAGCTCAATTAAAGCGTAGCTATCAAAGAAGTAACACTCATCCATCTTAGTTCATTTTCCACATCTTTCGGGATTCATCTTTCATTTTTTGAGCGTCAATCTTCGATTTTATTTTACCAAAGAAGTCTTCTAAGTTTTCTTTCTTGGTTATAGTTATTGTAACTTCATCCTCCGGCCTTATTCTCTCGTTGATAACAATCTCCCTAGGTAAAACAATTCCGAGAGAATTCCCCCATACCTTAACTTTGGTTTTAATAGCCTGTACCATGTATAACTAATAATTATACTCGTATATAAACTTTTCTGATCTATTTTTAGTCAATACATTCCGTAGCCCTAAATAATTCTAAAGGAACTTATTCCCGCCAACAGTATTTGCTAGAATGATAAATAAGATCGAGAGGAGAATTGAGATAATACCCAACAATCGTTGCTTTGAATAGAACAGGCTGATTAATCCCAGCAGTATGGCCAGGGGAATAAGAAGAATAAGACTTACCATCGGCATTGCCTGGCCTTGTTGTTGCCATATATTTGCTTCTAAATCGCTAAATGGCGGCCTCCAGGTAAGGATAAACGCTGCAACTACCAAAGATAGGCTGATTACAGCCCAAGGAAAATTCTTCTTTTTATTTTGTGTAGTCACCATTTCTATCCTCATTCTATCATCTTCAGATCACGAAGAATCTGAAGCCATGCCCAGGCCCATACAACTGCCTCAAAGGCGAGAACTAATTTCCCTTCTTTCGCAAAGTGTTTACAATCAGAAATATAGGCTTTGATGTTCCGCACGAAGTCCTTATTTTTCGCGTTCTCTTTCACGTGGGGCATCTCCTTCTCGATCTTAGAAAGCCATTTCTCTGTTTCTGCTTTTAGTTCTGAATCTGTATTTTTCCGTGCCGAGACCATCTTATTATCCGATCAAGATCCAAAGCAGTGTGAGTACTGTCGCAATTCCTAGAATTATAGCTATAGCGTTATGGATGTTCTTCATTATCCATGCAAGCAGCGTTCCAGCCGCGAGTATCATGAGTATGGTCAACTTTGTTGATAATGCAACTACCATACAAGGTGGAAAGGAAAGTTCCTTAAAAATCTTTGCAAAGATTTTTATTTGCGAACAGTGGAAAGAAAGGATGAAGAAAGGCACCCTTGCACTTTTTACGCTTGTAGCACTCCTGATTCTTGTTCTAGACAGAGCGACAAAACTCCTGGCACTACAGGGGACTCATGAAAGGAATTACGGACTCCTGTTCGGTCTTCTGGCGAGCGGCGAGCATAGGTGGCTCTTCGTCGCAATCATCATCTGGGTCTTATTTTTCTTTGTCTATGTGCTATCCATGAAGGATGTGAGGAAAAGCGCTCTTTTGATGTTCGGCCTATTCTTGATGATGGCGGGTCTTGTGGGCAACCTGCTCGATCGCATCTTCTACGGCTTTGTCGTGGATTTCATCCCGCTCAGAGATTGGACAACATTTAACTTAGCGGATATAAGCATCGCTGCAGGCTCTGTGATTGTGCTCTGGCACATCTTCAGGCAGAAAAGATAAGATAATCTTTTAAATCCCAAGGCCTTGTGAGAGTGATGCCATACCCATACATGACACTGCTTAAAATTGGCCCCCTCACATTATTCACCTTTGGCTTCTTCATGCTAGTTGGATTTCTTCTTGCTCTGCACGTCGCACTGAGAAGGGCAAAGGGCAGGATAGCAGAGGATCACATCTATAACGTGGCAATCATCGCCTTGATTGCGGGCCTTGTGGGCTCAAGAATCGCATTCATTCTTTTCAATTCTAGCCTCTTCACATCTTTCTGGGAATATTTTGCAATCTGGGAGGGAGGAATGAGCTTCTTCGGCGGATTCATCCTTGCCCTTCTCTCAATTTTTGTGTACACTAAAAAGAAAAGGATTTCTTTCCCACAAGTTCTGGACATCTTCGCTCCAGGGCTTGCGCTTGCGATAGCAATAACAAGGATTGGAGGATTTCTTGCGGGAGCAAATCCGGGTCTGGAAACAAATGTTGCCTGGGCATTCCAAGGAACACATCCTGTAGCCATATATCATTCTCTGGCGAATTTCATAGTCTTCTTTGTACTGGTTAAGATAGATAAATCAAAACTCGGGGAAAAATTCAGGGCAGGATACCTTTTCGCATTCTTTATGCTTCTCTTTGGCCTAGAGCGCTTTGTAAATGACTTTTTCAGAGCTTACGACACGCAGGCAACAATTCTTGCGGCGAGGATTGCACCGCTTGTGCTTGCTGCACTTGCACTCTTCTTGCTCACAAAATTAAGAAAAAGTTAATCTTCTAAGGGATGATTATCTAAGGACTTTATTAGCTCCCTCTTTACTAGTTCTCTATATAGATTATAATGCTTGCCTTGGAAATAGTCCAGCAACTCTTCATCTGTCATCTTTTGCCATTAAGTGCACACTACCGAAAGGATTATATATGTGTATGTGCATACGCATATATGGTAAAGGTAATCTCCCTCTCAAATGAGGCGTACGAAAAATTAAAAGAAAAGAAGATTGATGAAGAATCGTTTTCAGGGGTAGTCTTAAGGCTTGTAGATAAGAAAAAGCCACTTCTCAGCGAATTAGCGGGAGCGTTAAAGGAGAGAAAAGTTGAATGGGGGAATATAAAAAAGTCCATCTACGAGAATAGAAAAAAAATGAGGCTCAAAGAAGCTAAATTTGGGTAAGATGTACTCATTCGACACAGACATCGTCATCGACTTTCTCCGAGGAGAGCCGGAAGTTGTGAAAAAAATCGACGAGTTAACAAATAAAGAAGCTCAAATTTTTATTACCCCAATTGTCCTTTGCGAGCTATACGAAGGAGCTTACAAATCTAAAAATTCTGTTGAAAACGTCAAGTTAGTTGAAGATTTTCTTATAAGGGTTAACTATCTAGACTTTTCGGCATTATCGTGTAAGTCTTTTGGTGAGGTAAAGACAATGCTGTCAAAGAAAGGAAAGCCCACACAAGATTTCGATTTAATGATTGCTGCAGTAACTTTGTCTAGAAATCTGACATTAGTAACAAGGAATAGAAAGCATTTTGAGAGTATACCAGATCTAAAAATAGAGGTCTGGTAGGTATTTCTTACAGAAAATCATAGAGAGACAAATTTAAAAGAATCTCCCCCCTGCAGGAAACATGGCAAAAGAACCAAGGGAGTCAAAGGAACCGAAAGAAGCCGGAGGAATTAAGGATATAATCCTGAAGCATGCGCTCAAGAATGCAATCTCTTATGGCGGCAAAGCAAGCGCTGGCGCAGTGCTTGGTCACGTTCTCGCAGGGAATCCAAATCTCAGACAGAATGTTCCAGAAGTGAAGAAAGAGATAGACAAGATTCTTGCACAAGTGAATTCACTAAGCCTTGCAGCGCAGGAAGCAAAGCTTCTCTCACTAGCACCAGAAATGCTCGAAGAGAAGAGAGCAGAGGTGCGCATCTCCTTGCCCGAACTTCCGAATGCAGAGAAAGGCAAAGTTGTCATGCGCTTCGAGCCCTCTCCGAGTGGAGCGCTGCATATAGGTCACGCATTTGTCTTCTTGCTCAACGCAGAGTACTGCAAAAAGTATGATGGAAAGCTTTACTTGAGAGTATCGGATACAAATCCCTCAAACATCCATGAGCCCGCATACAAATTGATAGAGCAGGAAGCTAGATGGATAACCGATTGCCCCTTCAACTTCAAGCTCCAGTCAGACAACGTAGAGACATACTACAAATATGCAGAAGAATTGATCAAGAAAGGCAAGGCATATGTATGCACCTGTTCCTCGGAGCAATTCAAGAAGCTGGTCGATGCAGGCAAAGCATGTCCTCACCGCGAGTTGCCCGCAGCACAGCAGATGAAAGAATGGAAGAAGATGCTTACGAAGGGCAAGGAAGGATACAAAGAGGGACAAGCTGTCTTAAGGATCAAAACTGACTTAAAGGCAAAAAATCCTGCCCTGCGCGAGTGGCCTGCGTTCAGGATTACGGAATCAGAACATCCAAAGCAAGGAACAAAGTATCGCGTGTGGCCCTTGATGAATTTTGCAGTAGCAATCGATGATGCACTCCAGGGCATGACTCATGTCCTGCGCGGGAAGGATCATATCGTGAACACCGAAAGACAGCTCTTCATCTTCGATTACATGAAATGGAAAAAACCGCACTATATTCACATCGGAAGGATCAATTTTTCAAACCTGAAACTGAGTGCCAGCGCAACTAGAGAGGCCATAGAGAATAAAGAATATTCTGGATGGGACGATATCAGGCTTCCATTCCTCGCAGCACTAAAGAGAAGGGGCTTGCAGCCCGGGGCTTTTGCGAACTACGCGATTGCAATCGGACCGAGCAAAGTCGACAAAACATTGAGCATCGAAGAATTCATGCAGATAATTTATGACAACGACCGCAAGATTCTTGATCCAGAGACAGATAGATACTTCTTTGTTCAAGAACCCATAAAGGTCTCAATCGAAGGAGCGCCGAAGCAGGATGCAAAACTTCCACTCCATCCGGAGCAGGACAAGGGATTCCGCACATTAAAGACCGGAAAAGAATTCTACCTTGCACAGAAAGACCTTGATGTGATAAACAAGGTAAAGGATGGACAGGTGTTCAGATTGATGCATCTCTTTAATTTCAAGAACGAGGAGGGCAGACTGAAGTTCCATTCTCAAGAGCATGATCCAGGACTAAGGGCAAAACTGATTCACTGGCTCCCTGCAGATGAGAAACAACTTTCCCGCGTTGTTGTCAAGATGCCAGATGGAACTGAGCTAGGGGGCTGGGCAGAAAAGAGTGTGGAGAAATTAAAGCAAGAATCAGTAATCCAGTTCGAGCGCTTCGGCTTCTGCTGCAAGCAAGGCAAGAATGAGTTCTGGTTCGGGCATAGATAATCAAAAAAGGAGACAGAAAATTTAGGCGGCTTTATGCCCGTAATGAGTTCCACTGTTAAGCTGTGATGTTAAACCCCTATTAACCATACGTTGATAGATTATGACATCGACCTTTCGAAGCCTTGACGGAGTTACATCTCTTCCGTATTTATCCCATATATAACCTAAAATTTGCTCATCGGTCATAATTCTCATTTCACGCCTGCTTGGTCTTCTAGAAACAACTCCTTCCAGAGCAGTGCTCGTCTCATAGCCTGAATCACTAGAGTCTTCTAAGCCCATAAAAATAAATGAGAGCTAAACCTAATAAATCTTTCCCCCGACCAGCACAGAGCACCACAAAAACTTTAAAAACTTAACACTTGTTAACTTTCTATGAAACTGCTACATCCGCAAGAGCTTGAAGTTTTCTACTTCATTCCGGCGATAAGGAAAGAGCTCTCAGTACAGATGAAGAAGAAGGGCAAGGGGCAGAGAGAGATAGCAAATCTTCTAGGGATAACAGAGGCAGCTGTTTCCCAGTACATCAGCTCGAAAAGGGCGACAGGAGTGAAGCTGGAAAAGAAGATAAAAGAAGAAATTTCAAAATCTGTTGATAAGATAAAGAACCCCTTAGATTCAGTTAGGGAGACTCAGCAGATTCTCGCTTTCCTGAGGCGAAGCAGGCTGATCTGCAAGTATCATCACAAATTCTTGAAGTTTATTCCTAAGAATTGTGATGTATGCCAAGTACAGAATAGGTAGGGGTAGTGAAAATGAAGAAGAATGTTTTAGAATTTGATAGAAGTAGATATGATTTTCGTGCCGATGTTAAGGAGACTTTCAGGGCGAAGTGTGGGATTGGTGAGGAAGTAGTAAGATATATCAGTAAGGATAAGGAAGAGCCGGAATGGATGCTGCAGAAAAGGTTGCAGGCTCTCGCACTATTTCAGGGAATGAAAATTCCTGCATGGGGGGCTAATCTGAGCAAACTAAACCTAGATGAACTATCATACTATGTAAAGGCAAGTGATGTAGAGAATGCATCAAGCTGGGATGAAGTTCCTGCCGAGATAAAGAAAACTTTTGAGAAGCTAGGCATTCCAGAAGCTGAACGCAAGATTCTTGGCGGAAGCGGGGCGCAATTCGAGAGCGCAGTAGTTTATCACAATTTAAGGAAAGAGATTGAAGCGCAAGGAGTCATCTTCGAGAATATGGACATTGCACTAAAGAAGCATCCCGAACTTGTACAGAAATATTTTATGACCAAGTGCGTTCCGATAGGATATCATAAATTTGCGGCGCTTCATGCAGCTGTCTGGAGTGGAGGGACATTTATCTATGTTCCAGAAGGAGTGAAAGTTACCCTTCCATTGCAGGCATACTTCAGGATGAATGCGCAAGGGATGGGACAATTTGAGCATACACTTATTGTCGCAGAGAAGAATTCGCAGATTACATACATAGAGGCATGCTCTGCTCCAAGATACAGCAAGAACTCACTTCATGCAGGATGCGTTGAAATCTACGTGGGAGAGGGCGCGCGAGTAAGGTATGTGAGCATCGAGAACTGGAGCCATAATACATATAACCTCAACACAAAGCTGGCCATCGTGGAGAAGGATGGAATTATCGAATGGATTAATGGCAACTTGGGAAGCGGAGTTACAATGCTTTACCCATCCAGCATCCTTAAGGGAGAGGGAGCAAGAGCAGATTTTCTCGGAATCGCATTCGCTGCTCCAGGGCAGAATCAAGATACTGGAAGTAAGGTCTACCATGCTGCACCTAGAACTTCAAGCACGATAAAGAGTAAGAGCATAAGCAAGGATGGAGGAATTACAACATACCGCGGATTGGTGAAGATCTCGAAGAGAGCACCGGGGTGTAAATCAAATGTGCAATGCGATGCGCTCATGATCGGCAAGGGAAGCAAGAGCAACACAATCCCTTACATACAGGTTGCGAATAATACAGCAGAGGTTGCGCATGAAGCGACAGTCGGAAAGATAGGAGACGAAGAGATCTTTTATCTCATGAGCAGAGGAATCACAAAGGAAGATGCAATCCAGATGATTGTCTCGGGATTCATAGAGCCGATAGCAAAAGAGCTTCCGCTAGAATATGCAGTGGAACTAAACAAGCTAATCCAGCTGGAGATGGAGGGCTCTATCGGATAATAGGAAAATGATAAGCGAAAAAATAGTGGGGGAGCTTTCAAGACAAAGGAAAGAGCCAGAATGGCTGCTGCAAAAGCGCTTGGAGGCATTTCGCGATTTCGCGCAGATGCCGCTACCATCATTCAGATATGGCTTACATATCATGCTCCAACCAGATTTTGATTTTGATGGCATAGAAATCAAGCCAGACAAAATCATGACTCATGGCCTAAACAAATTCAAGGATAAATTCGCAACCCTTCCGGAAAAGGATAAGTTCTTCTATCTGAATCTTGCACTTGCCAAAATTGGTCTTGTGCACGCCAGGACTGGAGAGAGAATCAGCATAGAGCTTGATAGAAAAGAGCAGTTCTGCCACACCCTCATAATCGCAGAGCCTAATTCCCAAGTCAGCATTGCCGAAAGTGTATCTGGACAAGAGGAATACAAGAGCAGCTTCGTTGAGATTTTTGCTGCAAGGGATGCGCAAGTAAATTTCGCCTCTATTCAGAATACAAACTCAAAGAATTACATTTCAGGAAAATACGCTTCAATCAAAGAGAACGCGAAAGTTAATTGGTTCGATGCAACCATCGGTGCTGAATTTGCAAAAAGCTCTGTCGTCTCGCTTCTTGATGGAAAAATGGCAGAAACAAAGAATTATGGCCTATTCCTCGGGAAGAAAGAGCAGCAATTTGACCTATACTCAGCATCAGTTCATAATGCCGAAGAGACGAGGAGTGATATCTTGATGAAAGGAGTACTAAAGGATAAAGCAAGAGGCTTGTACAGGGGTCTTGTGAAGATAGATGCGAACGCAAGGAAGGCAGATGGATACCAGAAAGAGGAAGTTCTTCTACTCGGAGAGGAGGCAGAGGCAGATGCAATCCCAAATCTTGAAATCAATAACGAAGAAGTGAGATGCACACATGGAGCTTCTGTAGGAAATATCTCGAAGGAGAAACTTTTCTACCTCATGTCGCGCGGCCTGGGCATGGCAAAGGCAGAAAAGATGATCGTAGAAGGATTCTTTGAATCATTGCTGACAAAGGCAAGTGCGCTTGGGATGAAAAATCTCGTGATGGAGGGACTAAAATGAATCTAGCAAAAGATTTCCCTATCCTCAAAAGAAAATTCAATGGCAAGCGCCTCGTGTACCTAGACAGCGCTGCCACATCACAGAAGCCACGGCAAGTGATAAGTGCACTGAAGGAATTCTACGAGAAGTATAATGCAAATGTCCACCGCGGTGTGTATAATCTGAGCGAAGAGGCCACACAGAGATACGAGGGGGCAAGGACAAAAATTGCCTCATTCATTGGTGCACGGGCAGAAGAGATAGTTTTCACGAAGAACTGCACAGAAGCTCTGAACTTGCTTGCATATTCTCTTGGCAAGGAGCTCAGAGGGAGAGATGAAATCCTAATCTCGCAGATGGAGCATCACAGCAATTTTGTTCCATGGCAGCAGATTGCGCTGGAAAGGGGAGCAAAACTCAAGTTCGTAGAGATCACGAAAGAGGGCAAGCTGAATCTTGCAAGCCTAAAGAAGCAACTCAGTAAAAAGACAAAGGTCGTTGCACTTACACATGTAAGCAATGTCCTTGGAACAATAAATCCCATCAAAGAGATTGCAGAGATTGTCCACAAAAATTCAGGGGCAGTGCTTGTGATAGATGGTGCACAGGCCTTAGGGCACATGGCTGTTGATATAAAAAAATTGGGAGCTGACTTTTACGCTTTCTCAGGACACAAGATGCTTGGTCCTCTTGGGATCGGATGTCTTTATGGTAAACGCGAGCTCTTTCAGAAGATGAAGCCATTCCTCTACGGAGGGAAGATGATAAAAGAAGTTTCCTTCGTTGGCACTACATTCGCAGAACCCCCCTATAAATTTGAGGCTGGAACTCAGCCGATTGCAGAAGTTGTCGCTCTTGGAGCTGCGGTGGATTATCTAAATGAAAAGGGAATGGGGAAGATAGAAGAAAGTGACAGGAAGCTTGTAAGTTATGCACTCAAAGAACTGGGAAAAATCCCAGAAATAGAAATCTATGGCCCAAAAACCGCGGAAGAGCGCGGTGCTGTCATCGCCTTCAACATAAAAGGAGTGCACTCGCATGATGTTGCAACAATCCTGGATAGTGAAGGCGTTGCAATGCGTGGAGGGCATCACTGTTGCATGCCCCTAATGTCTGTCCTGAAGATCCCGGGTGCAGCAAGGGCTTCGTTCCACATCTACAACACAAAGGAAGATGTTGATGCGTTCATCCGAGGGATAAGGAAAGTCAGGGAGGTTTTCAAATGAGTCTGGAATTGCATTTAGTAGGTGAAAATCATTTCGATCCTAAATATTCTGAAAGAGTAATTGGATTCCTAGACCATCTTAAGCCAGATGTTGCAGGCTTTGAAAGTGGCAAAGTACACCATTACTATGCACATCCAGAGTTATTAGATTATTGTAAGAGTAATGATATAAGAGTAAAAAGTATAGATATAGCGACAAACATAGATTCGATAATGATCCTTCTTGATAATCCATTCGTCAAAAGCTGGAAAGATTTAATTTTGGACAAAAGTTTAAAGAGATCTAACGAAGAGATTAGCAGACTTCTCTCGGAAGGTAATTTTGATGAGAAGAGCTATCATCAACCACTTGAGGAGGAATACACCAATTCAGACTGGTATAACCTAGTCCGCCTAATCTGTGGCTGTACATTAAGAGAAAAGTTGATGAGTAGAAACCTAAGAAAGCTAAGTGATGAAAAATCTATTGTGGCATTTATCGGTACATCCCATGTAGACCCAATTTATAATCATCTTCGAGACTTAAATCCAAAGACGTATGTCTTATGTGAAGCTGATAGCTTATCGAAATCACAAAGGGTTCAAACTTTGGAGGCATACGCATAATGCAAGAAATCTACAAGGAGAATATCTTAGATCATTTCAAGCATCCAAGGAATTTTGGCCCGCTCAAGGGAGCGCAGGCAAGCGCAAGAGAAGTCAACACGATCTGTGGAGATGAAGTCGAAGTTCAGGTTAAGATAAAGGCCGGAAAAATTGCAGATATAAAATTCCAGGGTCAGGGGTGTGCCATCTCACAGGCTGCTGCAAGCATCCTTACAGAAGAAGTGAAAGGCAAAAACCTCGAGGGGGTGCAAAGGCTGGAGAAGAATGACGTTCTAAAGATGCTCGGTATCCCGATATCTCCTGCAAGGCTGAAGTGCGCGCTGCTCGCGCTTTATGCCACAAAAAATGCAATAAAACAAACTAAGGATAAATAGCATGTTTAAAATTGAGAACTTACACGTAAGCACTGAAGGAAAGGAAATCCTAAAGGGAGTGAGTCTAGAGGTCAAGAAAGGACAAGTAGTGGCACTAATGGGACCAAATGGCTCGGGCAAGTCAACGCTTGCACTCACATTGATGGGCCATCCAAATTACAAAATCGAAGAAGGCAGGATAATATTCAAAGGAAAGAACATCACAAAACTTGAGCCAGATAAGAGGGCAAAGCTTGGCCTCTTCCTCTCCTTCCAGTATCCCAATGAGATAAGCGGAGTAAGCATGTCTAACTTCTTGCGCACTGCCATGAACTCGCGGGGCAAGAAGATGAGCGTCTTCGAATTCAATAAGATGCTGTATGAGAAACTTGCGCTGCTGAAGATGCCCAAGGAACTCGCATCGCGCTACCTGAATGAAGGCTTCAGCGGAGGAGAAAAGAAAAGAGCTGAAATTTTGCAACTTGCTATGTTGCAACCAGATTTCGCAATCCTTGATGAGACTGATTCAGGCCTTGATATAGATGCCCTAAAAATCGTCGCACAAGGAGTAAACACTGTCATGAAGAAGGAAAAGAAGCATCTTAGCGTCCTGCTCATCACACATTACCAAAGAATCTTAAATTATATAAAGCCAGACAAGGTTTATGTGATGATAGATGGAAAAATCGTCAAGACCGGAAGCTATGAGCTTGTGCATGAGCTTGAAGCGCAGGGGTATGATCATCTGAAAAATGGAGGGAAAAAGTAAAATGCCAGAACACAAACCCACACTACCAAAGCTGCCCTATGCATATGATGCGCTGGAGCCCCATTTTGATGCGCGCACCATGGAAATCCACCATGGAAAGCATCATCAAGCTTATGTAGATAAGCTGAATGCAGCCCTTGAAGGCCACGAGGAATTGCAGAAACTAAATGTAGACGACCTGCTTAAGAATTTCAACAAAGTTCCTGATGCAATCAAGACCGCAGTATGCAATCATGGAGGTGGACACTCAAATCATTCCTCCTGGTGGCCGATGCTGAAGAAAGATGTTCCTGTGAAAGGCCGAGTAGTGGATGCAATCAACGAAAGATTCGAAAGCATGGAAAAGTTCAAGCAAGACTTTGCGACAGCGGCAACAACATTGTTCGGAAGCGGATGGGCATGGCTTGTTGTCGATGGCAAGGAGCTGAAGATCATGCAGACCCCAAACCAAGACTCGCCATTGATGCAGGGGAAGATTCCAGTGCTAGGAATCGATGTGTGGGAACATGCTTACTATCTTAAGTACCAGAACAAAAGGCCAGATTATGTTGGGGCATTCTGGAATGTAGTGAATTGGAAGCAAGTAGATGAAAATTTTGCAGAAGCGATGAGGGAATAAGATGCGCGTAAAAATTCCTGATATACTAAAGATAGGTGGCCTTTACAGATATGCGCAAAGAAGTGTGGAAGACTTAACTTGTGAGGTTTCTCCAGTAAATGAAAATGATAGGAAAGCTACAAGATTTGCATTGGACTACTATGCGCTGATACCCGAATCGATTCGCGATGCTAGCATATTTTGGATTGGGATTGATGTCATAAACTCAGATAATGTGTTGGAGAGAGCATTATTCCTCGGATTGGGTATTCCTTGTTACATTGCCGGAAGTTATCTCGCTAAATATGCTGTAGATAAAGGCTATGGAGATATCAAAAAGATGAGGGAAGAGATTGTGGAGGAAAGATGGGAAAGAATCAGAAAAAGATCGTGAAGAGAGACACGAAGGCACGAGCAAGAGCCTTCATCACCAAAGACTCCCTCATAGCAGAGGCTGTAGAAAAATATCCAGAGATAGCACCTGCACTTCTTGAGGCAGGAGTTGCCTGTGTCGGATGCCACATTAGCCACTTTGAGACGCTGGAGCAAGGCCTTTCGGGCCATGGAGGATACAGCGAGAAGCAAGTCTCCAAGATTGTGAAGATGCTCAATGAACTTGTTCTTCTTGAGAGGGGGAAGGGAGCAAAGGTAAATAAGTAAAATAGCAAGTGCGAGAAAAGTAATAATTTTAAAAGTCTAATCCTATTCACTCTTCTATGGCATTTCCAAGCTTTGTGAAGAAAGTCAACAGCCATGAATGGCTCATCGATACCAGCTACAAGAAAGGAATGCGTGTTCCTGCAAAGATAATTGCGAGTGAAAAAATAGTTGGAGCAATGGAAGAGCAAGTTTTCGACCAGCTTACCAATGTGGCAACACTTCCAGGAATTCTTAATTACGCTTACTGCATGCCAGATGGGCACTCAGGATATGGATTTCCGATTGGAGGAGTTGCTGCATTTGATGCGGAAGAGGGCGTTATCTCTCCTGGCGGAATCGGCTTTGATATCAATTGCGGCATGCGCCTTGTTACTACAAATCTCACTTACGAGGAAGTCAAGCCAAAACTTCGCGAGCTTGTTGATGAGCTCTTCCGCAAAGTTCCCGCAGGAGTCGGGAGCAAAGGTTTTGTGAAGCTTTCTGCGAGCGAGTTCCGCAAGGTAGTGGAAGAAGGAGCAAAATGGTGTCTCAAGCAAGGATACGCATGGCCAGAGGATCTGAAACACACAGAGGAAGACGGATGCATCAAGGGCGCGGATTCAAGCAAGATTTCAGAACGCGCCATACAGCGCGGATTGGAGCAGATCGGCACTCTCGGCTCGGGAAATCACTATCTTGAAGTCCAGCATGTGAAGAAAGAGAACATCTTTGATCTGAAGGCAGCAGAGAAGATGGGCATCTTCCCAGGACAGGTTGTTGTGATGTTCCATTGCGGGAGCAGGGGATTCGGCCATCAAGTTGCAACAGACTACCTGCAGGTTTTCCTGAAAGTCATGGAGCCAAAGTACAACATCAAAATTCTTGATCGTGAGTTGGCATGCGCACCATTCCAGAGCAAAGAGGGACAAGATTACTTTTCCGGGATGAAGTGCGGCATCAATATGTCTTTTGCAAACAGGCAGGTCATTCACCATAGGATAAGAGAGTGCTTCAGCAAGGTCTTTGGCAAGAGTGCTGAAAAGCTAGAACTAAAGCAGGTCTATGATGTTGCGCATAATACTGCAAAGCTAGAGAAACACAAAATTGATGGCAAAATCAAAGAAGTTCTTGTTCATAGGAAAGGTGCAACAAGAGCATTTGGTCCTGGAAGAGATGAAGTGCCAGCAACATTCAGAGCATTAGGCCAGCCAGTAATTATCGGAGGAAGCATGGAGACTGGCTCTTATTTATTGTTGGGAACAGAAGGCTCTGAAGAGAAAACTTTTGCCAGCACTGCGCATGGAGCAGGAAGAACCATGTCGAGGACACAAGCAAAGAGAATGTTTAGGGGCGAGGAACTCATAAGAAACATGGAGAAGAGAGGAATCTATGTACGAAGCATGAGCATGGCGGGAGTTGCAGAAGAAGCTGGAGGAGCATACAAGGATGTTGATGAGGTCATAGATGCGACAGTAAAGGCAGGCATTTCGAAAAAAGTTTGCAAGCTCATTCCGATAGGGAATGTGAAGGGGTGATTCACTTTCCTTTCAAGATCTTCTTCTCAATATTCACTCTTGTTTCTGGATTTGGAATCCAAACATCACATCCTCCTCTCGCTATACTGCCTATCGAAGAGTCTGAGGCTAGTCTCGTGCAAGGGTCTCCTTCAGAGTAATATTTTGAAACGGATTCAATCTTCAGGATATGGTAAAGGTCGGTACAAAAGTACCAGTCACCAACCTTAGGTTCCCATTTTTTTTGAAGTTCAGTATTCTCCCGGCATTCGTTGAGATATTGTGGAGTGAGCCATTCAGGTGCATCTTTTGGATCCCCATATGCACGCAAATCCGGTGCTTTCCTAGCGGCATTTAGTTTCGATTTAGTCATTTTAGCTTTTCCTCCTTCAAAGCCATCTCGGCAAATGAGATTATGTCCTTCCTCACATCAATTTGATGAAGAAGAGGCTCATTGAAAGGCCCAAGATTTTTCCCCTTCACAAATACATCCTCTAGAGTCGAAACTTCACTCCTAAGAGAGGAAACACTGGTAAAGACATATAGGTCTAGAGAATCGATTGTGCGATGTCCAAGAGCCATTCCATCCGGCCCGGGAGCGCAGGAGCATCTAAACTCATATTCGGAAAGATCTGCATATTTCTTTCCATCAGCTTCGAACTCCGGTTTGTGATATGGAATCTCACTTCCATCTCTAAGTGCATCTTTCCTTTCTCTAGATCTCTCTAAAATAGAAACCTTATCATAATACGTAGCTGTACGTTCAACCACACATTCTGGTGTATAACCATAGTCTACCATTTTCACCCAAACCTCGTAATCTCTTCCAATTTGGAATTCTTTATTTTTTCAATTAGCTCCTTAGGCAAGAACCTCCTAAGCTCTTGAGCATGATATTCCATATCACTTGGAAATCCGTACTTCAACTTTTCGAGATGAAGCTCTATCAAATCTTTATCAGTCATGTAGTCTTCTGGTTGCATTTTGCTCACCTATGAAGGCATAGCATCAAGATTATTTCTAATTTAACCCGCTATATATCGGAAGGCTAAATTCCAAAGATAGAATCGTAATTGGAAAGGATTATCTTAAGCAAGCTAATGTTGTATCTCTTGCCAGAATCCCACAACCTTTTTGCAGTTTCTGTATGGTACTCATGCCCCTCAAGAAAACTCAGCTGCCTCTTGTACCAGTCATAATCCCTTGGTAGGTCTTGCTCTCTTCTCAGCCTTTCACCCCAATCAAAGAAAGATGGATTGCCAAGATTGTTCAGATCTGCATCGCATAACATCTCTCCCAAATGGCTGTAAGGTTTCTGAGGAAATCTTGTCTGGTCTATAAGATCAAATACTTCCAGCTTATACTCTTTAGGAAATCCGAAGAAAGATAGAACTTCAGAAGCAGTTCTTATGCTGTAATCTTCATGATTCTTTGATTCCTGAAGGTGGCCAGTATCATGCAGCAATGCACCAATCTGCAAGAGAAGCATTTCCATTTCTGGAACTCCCTCCAGCTCCGAGAGTTTGGTTACTTTATCTCGAACATCTGTCACATGCTCCTTATTATGAAAATATTTTCCGAGGGTTAGTGCCTTATCCGGCTCTCCATATACGACATTAAGCACATAATTCTCTAGATGCCTATAAATTCTAGGCAGGAATTCCCCGAATTCTTCTCCCATAACTAGTTGATTTACCATACATCTGCTAGTGCAGAATTCTATAACTAAATTGAGCAGTTACTTATCGGTTACATTACCTACTTTAGCATAATAAGGAAGAAGCTTCTGCTCTGCCTTGCGCAGATGCTCCTGGAATGTGGAGTAAGATACTTTCATTATCGCTGCGAGCTCCTCAAGTCTTATCTTTCTTGGATAATCGTAGTACCCATGACTCACAGCAGCTCCTATGGCCTCTTTCTGCTTATACGTGAGCTGGGGAGAAATCCCGAATAAGGATATATCATCAATTTTCTCTTCCTTAATCTTCACAAGCTTTGCACCAAAAGATTTATCGGCCTCCCTAAACAGCTTTAATATCTCTTCTCTATTCCAGCTCCCTATTGTCCATATGTAAGTCCCATCCTTCTGAATGAAAGTTGGATCTATCTGTATCGTTGCGTAACTGTAGAATTTTCTGAATTCCTTCGGATCTTTAAGATGGATCAGAAAGAAATTGTTATGGTATTCTACATCCACAACTCTCCTTGTTTTTTTCAATTCTTTTGAAAAATTAGAGATATCTTTTTCAGAGCCGAAGGCTAGAACTGCAATGAAAGAGTTGACAGAGTTCTTTAGGGCATTATGGGTCAGGGTGTAGCTAAGCAAAGAAAGGCCAAATTTTTTGGCCATGGCTCCAAACAAAGCCTTCTCACCATTCATCACAATCTTCCCGACCCACATGACGTGGGAATATTTATATTCTTATTTAAACTTACTCCCGATATAAATTGGATAAGGAGAATATGAGCCCGATAAAACAACCGAAACCCAAAACACCAATCACCATAATCACTGGCTATCTTGGATCTGGCAAGACTACCTTGCTAAGAAAGATCCTGAAAGAGGCCAACAAGAAGATAGCTGTGCTCATGAATGAGTTTGGTGAGATTTCTGTAGATGCTGAAATAATCAAAGGAAAGGCAGTTGATATGATTGAGCTTCAAGGGGGATGTGTATGCTGTTCTCTTACTGGAGAATTCGAGGAAGCTATAAAGGAAGTTCTTGAAAAGGCAAATCCAGACCTGATAGTCGTAGAAACAACAGGAGTGGCAGAGCCAGATGCCATCGCATTCGATGTCCAGGAGAACATGCCCGAAGTGAGGCTTGATGGGATCGTGACGATTGTAGATTGTGACTCCCTTGTGAGATTCCCATCTCTCGGCCAGACAGGAAGGGTGCAGATAGAGATGGCAGACATCCTCATCCTAAATAAGACAGATCTTGTGGATGGAGCAAAGCTCGAGCAGGTCGAGAATAAAGTCAAAGCTCTGAATGCGAATGCTACAATCTTCCGGACAAAAAAATGCAATCTCGATACGAGACTTCTCTTCGGGCTCGAGATAGAGAAAACATTTCCAGGAAGAAAGCAGGGACAAGAGGAATCCTGGCATCTCGAGGGTTTTGAGAATTTTGCGTATTTTCGCGAGACGAAACTGGATAAGGAGAAATTCGAATCTTTTCTTCAGGACCTTCCCCGAGAAGTATACAGGGCTAAGGGATTTGTCCTATTCGATGATGGCACATACTTATTCAATTATGTCGGGGGAAGGCATGACTTTGAAAAACTCACCACAAAGCATGACAACGAGATAGTCTTTATAGGGCAAGGGATCAAGCAATACATGAAGAAGATGATCAATCAGCTCCGCGAGTGCGAAGTGAAGTAATTCTCACAAAAAGAATTATCTGTTCCTCTCCCCTTATCTTTTCTTAACTTCATACCCCTTATACAGCTTGACAATAGAGTCTACAACCCCTTTAACTTTGTTCTCTTCTACCGAGTACTTTCTTACAGCATCGTCATATCTCTCCCCGGATGCAAGAGAAATAAATTCTTCAAGAGGTATACTCTTCTCAAATTCTATCACATCCAAGGTTTGCTCGCCGTTGTAGAGCCATTTCTCTCCTTTGCCCTTATTTCCAAGAAGCAGCCTAAAGAATTCTGTTTGAGAGGGGTTGCTCCAGACAGTAACACCATACTCTCTTGAAATATCATTAAGCCCATCAAAGAAAGCGTAGTATTCTTTTCTCGGGATATACACATCAATTAGCTTATCTAAATTCACCACATAATGTGGCGGAGGGCCGAACTGAACAGTTTCAGAGCCCCTCGTTATCTCTAGCGGAGCAAGATTGCTTGGATAACCTGTATAACCAACAATTCCATGGGGGGTTTTAGTGGAGTAATTAACTCCCGGCAGTTGTCTGGAGGGATAGCCCAATTCGATATACTCTATTTTTGAAGTATACACTTTATCCTCTGCTATCTTCTCCAGCTTTGGTTCATCCTTAACCTTAGCAAGCTCCTTCTTTCCAGCACATCCCATTCCAGAGATTAGGCTGGCTGATAGGGCACCTGCAATTAGTAGTTCTAACTTTCTCATCTTTAAAGTTTAAAGTCAATCTATTTAAATTGAAAAGCCTAATAAACCTTGTTAAAATGCCATTCAAATTTCTTGAGAAAGTTTCGCTTGCAGATGTAGCCTTCCAAGTCTCTGGCAAGACCCTTGAGGAGCTTTTCTCAGCTGCGGGCCTTGCAGTGGCTGCGACACAAATAAAGAATTACAAGAGCATAAAGCCAAAAACCAAAAAAATATTTCGGCTCAAAGGAGAAAGCATAGAGCAACTCCTTTTCAAGTTCCTTGATGAGCTAGTATTCCTGAAAGATAAGGATTTGCTGCTTTTCAACAAGTTCTCGGGCATGAAGATAAAGCAGGAGAAGAGCGGGGGGCGCGGGGCCGGGGGCAGGGCGCGGGGGGCCGAGAGCACTTTCTCCCTCAAATGTACAGCCATTGGAGAAAAGCTGGATACGAAAAGACACATCAGCCTTGTGGATGTGAAAGCAGTTACAATGCACCTCTTCGAGGTGCGGAAGAGCGGGAAAGGGTGGAAAGCTAAAGTCGTTCTTGATGTGTAGTTACGGGACAAGGGTAAAAAGAGAAAGATTTATAAGGTTTTGAGGCCTCTCCAAATGTAGGCAATTTTATCAGGTAAGGGGAAGGTGAATTAGGTAAGATGTTTGAAGAATTTGAGTTCGGCGTTGATGATGATGACGAATACGAAGACTATTGAACTAGTCTGCACGATAGCTCGACTTATTTTTTCTTAAGTGACAACTCGGATTTAGCCCTATTTTTATTTAGATAGACTTCTCTATAGTACTTACATTGTTTGCTGACAGGGCATCCTCCACATTTAGGGCCTAGGGGAAGGCAGATGTTCTGCCCGAACTTCACAAAAGTATTGTTGAACTCTTTCCAATATTTGCGGGGCACTAGTTCCATGAGTTTCTTCTCTGTTTCCACAGGACTGCGGGAATGAAGCCATCCAAGGCGCTGAGGGATGCGGTGGCAATGAGTGTCTACAGGAATGCTCTCTGTCTTGCCAAAGCCGTATATCATCACGAGGCCCGCAATCTTCCTGCCGACTCCGGGCAGGGCAAGAAGCTCTGGCATTGATGAAGGAACTTTTCCTTTATGCTTTTCAAGCAGGATTTTGCAAATCCTTCTTACGTTTTTGGCTTTGATCCTGTAGAAACTCACGGGATAGATTGCTTTCTGGATCTTTTTTTCAGGGAGCGCAAGAAGCGCGCGAGGAGAAGAAGCAAGTCCCATCAGTCTCGTAAATGCAGGCCCTGTTACAGTATCTCTTGTCTGGGGACTGAGAGCGGTAGAGATCAGGACGCGAAATGGATCATGGCTCTGGCCAATCTTGGTCGTGATGGGAAGCTGAAATGGTTTTGTTGCTCTCCCCACTTTTCTGATTACACCGACAATCTCTTTTTTGGATGGCATTAATCTTTTAAACAGATGTTGTTTAAAACTCTTATGAAAATAAAAGGGCCTGAAAAACTTCTCTTCGGAACAGGAGGGATGCCCCACTCCACGCATACTTCCATGAAGAGTCCATCTACAGCAGATGGTATTGCCCAAATCCGCAAGCTCGGACTTGGAGCAATGGAGCTCGAATTTGTTCGCCAAATCTACATCAAGAAAGAAACTGCAGGAAAGATCGCAGAAGCTGCAAAGAAGCACCAAGTTGTGCTGACATGCCATTCCCCTTACTTCATCAACCTGAATGCAAAAGAGAAGCCAAAAATCCATGCATCTCATGGCTATATCGCTAATTCTGCAATCATCACAGCGCTCTGCGGAGGATGGAGCACTTGCTTCCATGCAGGATATTACATGAAGGATCCTCCGGAATCAGTGTATAAAATAATCAAAGAGAATCTTAAGGAAATTGTGAAACGAGTCCATGGCGAAGTGGGGAAAAATATTTGGGTAAGGCCTGAAGTTTCCGGCAAGGTCTCGCAGTTCGGAAGCCTGCAAGAGATCCTGAAGCTCTCACAAGAGATTGAAGGAGTCATGCCATGTATTGATTTCTCGCATCTGCATGCGCGCACGAATGGAAAGTTCAACACGCATGCAGAGTTCCGCTCTGTCCTTCAGGAAGTAGAAAAATCTCTGGGCAAGGAAGGACTGCAGAACATGCACATCCATGTTAGCGGCATAGAGTATGGAGAGAAGGGAGAGAAGAATCATGTAAACTTGAGGCAGAGTGATATGAATTACAAAGACTTGTGCAAAGCCTGGAGAGAATTCAAGGTGCGAGGAGTCGTCGTTTCGGAGAGCCCGGACATAGAAGGTGATGCATTACTTATGAAGAAAGAGTTTGAGAAGTAATTATTTAATACAACTCAATTCTTAATCCATTAACCCTCTTGAAATGCCTTTCATTTCTTGTTAGCACGGCCTCATTTCTTGAGAGGGCAATACCAGAAATCATGCTGTCTTCTGGATCAATCACCATTCCCTTTCTTTCTAATCCGCCGTGAATATTGCCAGCTAACTCAGCGCCACGCAAATCTAATGTAACCAAGGGGAAATTTTCTAGTGTTTCCTTTATTTTTTCTTCTTTCTCTTTATCCTTGACTTCAATTCCCTGCCAAAGCTCAAAGATGCTTACTGTAGTTAATAAAATAGGATGCCTGGCTCTTTCCATCTGCCTCAGCTTTTCTATCGCTTCTGGTCGGCCCTTTAGTATATCTATCACGAAGGTTGTGTCTAGAATCATATTTTAGCTAACTCCATTCTGATTCTTTTCATCCTTTTTCTGCTTGCTTCTCTTGATTTTTTAATTCTGTTTTCTAGAATCCTTGCTTCATTCTCTGTTAAAATGCCGGCTATGTCCAACAAACTCTTCTTTTTTGTTATCTTATTAATTATGTCGCTGAAGCTTTCTTTTTCAGTTTTCAGCACTTCAAGCCTCTTGTATGCATCTTCTGTTATGCTTATCGTTTTAGTTGCCATATGTGTATGTATGTGTATGCACTTTATAAGTGTTACTGTAAACAAAGATTTATAAGTAAGGAAATTCTTACTTTTTAATGGAAGCCAGAATAATCAAAGTTACAGATAAGGGTCAGATCTCTCTACCAACCGGGATGAGAGAATCTCTTGATATAAAACAAGGAGATGAACTGATTATAGCAAAGGAAGATGATACTATCCTAATTAAAAAAGTCAAGAGAGAAGATTTTTCAGATTTGTTAAGGCATTCTGAGAAAGTTGCTAAGAAACTCTGGAATAGCAAGGAGGATGAGGTTTGGAACAATGTTTGAGCAAGGAGAGATAGTTGTTGTTCCTTTTCCTTTTTCGGATTTAAGCGCTATAAAACAGAGGCCAGTGCTAATCTTATCAAAAAATGTAGATAATGCGGCGGCAGAAGATATGATAACTTGTGGAATTACTTCTAATATCAAGAATGCCAGATATTCAGTTCTTATAGATAATAAAGATCTAGATATTGGAGAAATCCCTAAAAGAAGCAGGATTAAAGTTAATAAATTATTCACTATAAACCAAGATATTGTCAGGAAAAAGGTGGCAAAGGTAAACAAGCAGACTTTTAGCAAAGTAAAAGAAGAATTCTTTAGGCTAATCTAGGGGTTGCATTCCTTAATCCCTTTGTTCTGAGTGTGAAAGTAATATATACTTTTTCTTTCAACGGCTTTGTGTAAGAAGTCCTGAAAAGTGCTGACTTTTTACACAGAAATTTTCTCATCTCTGTGCTACACTATTATTATTTTCTTTGGGCATTTATCAACTTTCTGTTCCTATACAATTTAGCTAACTGTTTTCCCAGTTTTGTTTTTCCTCTAATTTCACTTTCTCCCCAGACTCCTAACCTTAATATCTTTTTTATTCTTTTACTTCCAGAGTCTTTTAATATAAGGTTACAATCTCTACAAGTTGGTAAAAGATTTCCTAGAATTCCAGAACCTCCTCTTCTGTGAGCAACAACATGACCAACATGCCACCTTCCATATTCTCCCTGTTTTGCGTTTTTTTTAAGTCTCTTTCCACATATATGACATTTGCCAGATACTAATTTCCATACTTTTTCACGTAAAGATTTTGAAATAGAGCTACGTTTTTTTATTTTTACTTCCTTTTTGTGTGGTTTAAATGATCCTTTCATTTCTTCTTCTCTATCTCTTCCCGCACCTGTGCTACAAAATCCGAGAGCTTCACTCCAAACCTTACCTTCCCATCCCTGCCACGCACTGCAAGGGTCTTTGCCTTCTCTTCCTTATCCCCTATAACAATCGTGTAAGGCACTTTGTCCTGCTGTGCCTTCCTGACTTTGTAATCGACTGTCTCTGATGCAAAATCAGAATCAACGCGAAGGCCTGCCTTCATGAGTTCTTGCTCCACTTGCCTTGCATACTTCTCATTCCTGTCTGTAAAGCTTACAATTCTTGCCTGGATTGGAGAAAGCCACAACGGGAAGCGACCTTGGTAGTGTTCTATAAGAATGCCCATGAATCTTTCCAGGCTCCCATACACGACATTATGTATTATCACAGGCCTCTGGTGCTGCCCTTTTTCATCAACATAATGCAGATCAAACTTCTCCGGCATCTGGAAATCAAGCTGCACTGTCGCAAGCTGCCATGTCCTTCCCAACGAGTCTTTGATGTGAAAATCAATCTTCGGCCCGTAGAATGCACCATCTCCCTTATTCACCTTGTACTTCATCTTTCTCTTTTTCAGGATCTGCTCCAAGGTCGCCTCAGCCTTATTCCAATCTTTTACATCACCCATAAATTTCTCTGGCCTTGTGGAAAGTTCTACATGATAATCAAATCCGAATACCTTAGAATAGAAATGATCAATCAGCTCCATCACTTGCGTGACTTCCTGCTCGATTTGCTCGCGAGTCAGGAAGATGTGCACATCATCCTGTGTAAAGATGCGTGTTCGGAAAAGGCCAGCAAGCACTCCGCTCAGTTCATTCCTGCTCACCATTCCAAATTCTGCAAGCCTGAGTGGAAGATCCTTGTAACTGTGCATTCCTGTCTTGTAAGTTATGATTGCTCCAGGACAATTCATCGGCTTCAGGCCGAAGCCAGCGTTATCAATCTTTGTGAAGAACATCGCATGTGAAAAGTTTTGCATGTGGCCCGAGATCTCCCATACATTGTTATGGAGAAGAATTGGAGTGTTAATTTCCTTATAATTTCGCTTCGTGCGTTCCTTGCGCAGGAATTCCATTAATGTATTTCTTACTAGCATTCCATTATGGTTCCAGAAAACCATTCCAGGCGCTATCTCTTGGAAAGAGAAGAGGCCTAGCTTTGGTCCGAGAATCCTGTGGTCATTTTCACTCAGTTTTTCCTTTTCCAAGGAAGCCTGCTTTCCGATGCGTGCAAGTTTCTGCATGCGGGCCTGTTCTGTGAGCTCTTCATATTGGGGCTTGGAATCTTCGGCTTTCTGCTCTGTGCCCTGCGCCCTGTGTTCTGTGCCCCGCGCCCCCATCTCTTTGCTCTGTGCCCCGCGCCCCCCGCTCTGCGCCCCCGGCCCTGTCCTCAAATTTATCTCCCTGCTCAATTCAGAAAGAGGATGTCCCTTCACATGCACAGTAAATTCTTTGTACCATCCGAATGGGGCTGAGGAGACAGAAAAATCTTTTTCCAGCACTTTCCTCGCATCTTTCAGGACTTGTTGTGCGATGGCAGGAGAAGCCAGTTGTGATGATAAGTGTGCGTAAGGATATAGCACGAGGGTCTTTGCCTTCACTTGCCCTGCCACATCTTTGATGTTCTCTACGTATTTCTTGACAATCCCCTTCTCATCAGATTCATCTGATTTCTCAACAGCGGTAAAGCATACAAGGCATTCGTGCACCTCTTGCTCTTTCAGAGCGGCATCTTCAGCATCTTTCAGGGCCTTTTTCACGGGCTTGAACTTGATGCTATCGCAGTGTAAAAATAGCACCCTCATAGAAAGAAGAAAATCGCAACTTTTATAAACCTAACTGGCAAGGAATTGCCCTTACCCAGATTAAATTTTCAGTATTGTTAATATGGCATACAGAGAGATTGATGCAGATGCAGGACGAATGAAGTATTCGAGGAATCCACCTAGCCATGAATATATCGGAAGCCTTCCGACTAGTGAGCAGGCCGAGCTCGTAAGTAGAGCAAAGAGTGGAGACATGCGCGCAAAGGAGAGAATAACAGAAGGTCTACAGAAGTTAGTGATAGGGATTAGTGATAGGGATTGCAAAATCAGAACTGAGGAAAAGAGGATACAATCCAGAGGGAGATCTTCTTGAAGACATGATTCATGAGGGTCAGGTAGGGCTCTTGAAAGGGATAGAAAAGTATGACACTGGCATGATAAACCCTAGAACGGGGGAGCCATTTGCTGTCACAACATACTCTAACTGGTGGATAAGACAGCAGATAAGAAGAACTCTAAGCAATGAATATGGAAGGATAGTGAGAATCCCAGTACACGAAAATGAAAAGATACAGAGGGTCAAGAAGGCAGAAGCAAGATTAAGCGCATTTTCAGACAGAACGCCGACAATTTCAGATATCGCCGCAGAACTTGGATTCTCTGAAGAGGGTGTAAAAAGGGCCTATAGCCTGATGAATGCAGATGTATTATCTCTAGACTACAGCTTTGGAGGGGGTGAAAATACGAAGCTTGGAGAAATTATTCCCGATGAAAAAAGTTCGACCGAAACAATATATGGTGGGAGGGAAGTATCTGATGCCCTGCAAAGAGCTCTAGAGACAGCAGTAGAATCCGCCACAATAAAACCCAGGGATGTAGAGCTCCTTAAACAGCACTTTGGATTTGACGGAAGCGAGAGGACACGAGAAGATGTAGCAAATTCCTTCGGAATTTCAAAGGAGATGGTGAGACAGAAAGTCGACAGTAGTCTTAGAAAACTCTCACACAATCCAAAAGTCAGGGCTATTCTCAAAGGATACGCACAATACTAAATCTTTTTCTCAAGATAATTCTTGACCTAAGGTTTATTCTTAGCAGCGTTCAGCACCCCAAGTATCTCGCATGCCTTGCACACTTCATTGCTCGCAGGCTCTCCGCATTTAGTACAGGAGCGCAGGACATTGATTTCTTTCCCGCCCTTGCTTAACTTCTTTCCCCCAGCGCCGGGACCGAATCTCTCTTTCAGCAAGGGCAGAACTTCGAGAAAACCCTGAACTATTGCTTGCTTCACTCCCGGATTCTGTGCCTCAAACTTATTCAGAAAATCACGGATTGCAAAACGATAGCTTTGCTGATTAGGACATTCGACAAATCCGGGAATCATCTTATGGATAAAAGAGTATATCATATTCTCTTTCTCAGTACAAAAATAGAGGGGTTTTATACGCTGTGCAAAAACACTCTCCTCGCTCACGCCGCTCCTTGGTCCGAGTTTCGCACTTAGCGAGACATTCCCCTTAAACTGATTCATAAGTATTGTCTGCGCCTCATCATCTAGATTGTGCCCTGTGGCCACTTTGGCAAAGCCAAGCTCCCTGCTCTTTTTGTTTATCAGATATCTTCGCAGAACGCCGCAGATGTTGCACGATGTGAGCTTTATCCCTTTTTCGCGCACTAATTTGAGGGCCTCGTCAAGAGAGAATCCAAATTCTTTCTTGTAGGAAAAAATATGGAGCTTGATTTTCTCTTTATTGCAGAATGCCTTCAGGTCCTTCAAGGTTTTATCCCTATACGCATGAATCCCTTCATCTATGGCGACTGCCTCTATAGAACAGAATCTTCCATCCTTACATAAATTCTTGAGCAAGTACAGCAAAGTGGTGCTATCTTTTCCCCCCGATGCAGCCACTGCGATCTTATCTCCTTTCTGTATCAGCTTATACTGCTTTATCGTCTTGAAGACCTTGCGCTCATAATAATGCGTGAAGCATTTGCTACAGAATTGCCTTCCGTTGTTCAGTTTGTATACAGGTCTCTCTTGACAGCGCTTGCACATTTTGTTCCTATTACTATTAGATTGGATAGATTTTTATATACTTTTTTGATTAAGTGTTTATGGAATATGAAATTTACGAGACAGATATTTTTTCTAAAATATACGAAGGATTAGAAAAGAAGGAGCAGGAATGGATAGACAAGACTAAGTTACAACTTAAAACTAACCCTTACGTAGGGAAACCACTTTGATTCAAATGGTTTAGAGAAAAGAAACTTAAAGATAAACGTCTGTATTATTTAATCTATGACAATCTTGGTCGTATCCTAATTACGGCATTTGGTACAAAGAAGGAACAACAAAAGATTATAGACCACGCAATTAAGAATTTAGATCGGTATAGAAGGTTAGTAGAATCAGCCTAAGCAACTTTTCTTATTTTTCCCTCCTCGGCATCTTTAAGGCTTAATTCAAGTTGTAGTAATATATCGTCAGCTATTTCGGCCTTTTTCTTTAGCTTTTCGTATTCTCCTTTCTTAATTGTAATTAATTCTTGTTTCATACTATGATATAGTTGCTGTAGTTTATATATTTTTCCAGATTGTTTGACAGCGTTTGCACATTTTAAGCTGTATTCGTGGATACTATATTATTTATGTCTTCCAAAACTTTTTTAGAATCAGATAGTACAGATTCTGCATCCCCAACATTAAAAGATTCGCTTGGAATTGTCACCCTTCCCGATTTTATATCAGCGTACTGCGTTGCGGACCTTTTTCTTAGCCATTTAAGCAGAATTGTAAAAGTATCTTTATGCAGGGGGTATAATCTTTCAAACGATGATATTTTCTGAGGATGATTCCTGGGTATTATTTCATCTTTAAAGGCAATCGCCGCCGAAACCGCCTGCTCCATAGAATCGTAACCCAATTTCACCACTTGTGCAGATAGATTCCTTTTTCCATCTTTCACCACATTAAATAGGAACTCGGCAGCCTGTAACGTTTGCTCCGCTTCTTCAAGATATTTTTTAGATTGTTCCTTTCTTAAATTCATCTTTAACCCCCTTCAGAAAATTATTTGGATCGTATATAATGATCATATCCTTGATAATCTCCCTTATAAATTTACTTCCTTTTTTTAAGGAGTCCTTAAAGTCTCTGGCAGAATAAATTTTCCCCATAAATACTTTTCTTTCTTTGTTTATCTCCACGATTAATGCATTTAGCGTCTCAAGAGGGTAATCAATATTAGTTCTAGTAATTATCAACGTATCCACATCGGAATCTTTTCTCGCCTCCCCTCGAGCTACAGACCCAAAGATCGCAATCGATTCTATATCCCTTTCAAAATCAAAGTCTACAGAAGTCGTGATGATATGCCGATAAAGATCTACAAATGAATGGAACTCCTGCTGAGGAATTGACCAGATCCTTAAATGAATCCTTAATTCGTCGTTGATTGGCAAAAATTTTGCGTCTGCCTCACCATCCAACGCTTTTGTAAAAAAAATGAATTCTTTTAAGGAGTATTCGTAAAAAGGTCTTGTTTTCCCTTTAATCTTCCCGAGCTTTACAGCATAGCCTTCCCTTACTAGGTCATTTAACTCCGGATGTACTGCTGGAAGTGTGATGCCTAATTTCTTTGCTATCTGCGTTGGTGTTTTGTTTCCTTTAGCAAGCTCTTTAACGATTTTCCACTTAGTTTCCGTTAAGATTAACATACTTAAATAATTAGTTAACTATTTAAATATCTTTCTGTTCGGCTGAATAGAATTCGTTAAGAAACTTGCGAAATCAATTTTTGGTAGGCAAGCTCCCATTGCTCTGGACTTTCTTTCCCAACCTTGCAATATCCAGAGCTTCCGATAAGACGCGATCCTTGCTCACCATGGTATTCCTTCAATTGTTCTGGAGTGAAAATCCCTTTTGCCATGAGTGGAGCAAGCATAACCATCCCATTTATCGGATTTCCCTTGGAGTATTCCAATCCATGGCTATGCAAATCTGAAAATAAGACACAAGGTTTGTTCTGCTCGTAGGCTTGTAGCATCAGCACTCCGCCATATCCGCGATTTTGATGAAGATAATCGTTTCGTGGGGGCCCGTTTCCGTATTCTGTGAAGAATTCTTTTATGTGCATACAGAACCTTTGAACCCCATCTGAACTCCCCCATATAAGTCTCTTAGAAAGTAGACTATTAATAAATTCCTTTATTTCTTTCCCCTGCTCAGTTTTAGGAGTTGAAAATCCTGTAATCCCACCAAGCGCATCAATTAATGGATTAAGATATACTTCCTGGTATAATCTCTCTACTTCTCCATCTTCCGCTGGCGAAAAGAAATCACTTATCAGGCCATCAGATCTTACAAAGGCCTCTAGTGCATCGTTCCCCTTGCTGCAAAAAGTGAAATCATGCACTGAGTGCTTAGACATGACTCTTTGTGCCACATCCATATTTCCCTGATTATCTTCAAACAAAAGGATTTTCATCTTGGTATTAGGCTCGAAAAGCTTAAAAATTATTCACTTAAACACAAATCCAGTTTCCTTGGCCCAGAGCAATAAATCAAGCTCTGCGGGCTTCATTTCAAGCGAGCTGGCCATATTTATGAAACTTTGTTCAAGTTCCAGATACTTGTTTTTTGTGAGGCTTTTTGGCATCCCATCTGCAAAGCCAAATCTCACCATATTGCGCAGGATGTGCCTGTCCAGGATCGCAAGTTCCCGAGTGCGGCCGATATTACGCAAAAAGTGCGAAGCTTCTTTCCATCCGACACCCTTCACGTTCTGCACAAGCCACTCACGCATTTCCTCTATGCTCCCGGCCCCTCGCTCCTTGCCCTGAGCTCTGAGCTCCGTGCTCCCTGCTCCATTCTTCCTGCTTGCCCCCCTTAGCACCCCTAAGATTTCTGGAAACTTGGAGCGCATCTCAAGCAGATGTTTTGATTTGTTGTTATGAAAACGGATGTATCCTTCTCGCAAGAACCCCTCGGGGCTCTGGCCCTGTTCAAAAAATTTGTTCTCTCGGAGATTTTCAGCGACTTTCCAACTTCTCACTCCGGAAGTCTGCACAGCCATGATGCAGAAGCATAATTCGTAAAAAAGCCTTTCCTCGCTTGCTCCTCTGAGCTTGGAGAATTCTTGCAATCTCTGAGAAATCTCTGCCCCTTTTTCAGAATAAAAATCCCTTAGCTCTTGCATAGAGCATAGAAACAAAAAGAACTTTTATAGCTTTCTAAAATTTACTCACTTCTGCTGCGATTGTGCCATCTGCCTCTTCTGCCCTGGCTTCCGCGACCGCTAGATCCGCTAGATCCACCATATCCGCCCTGACTTCTTCCTTCCCCTCTTCTATCCTCGCCATCACGACTGCCACCATATCCGCCACGGCCTCTATCTCCACCTCTTCCTCCGTGCCCTGCGCTACCATGGCCTCTTCCTCTGAATCCATATCTGTCGTCTTGGTGCCTTCTCTCGCTATGGCTCCTATAGTCTTTCCTGAATCCGTCTCTCTTGAATTCAATTCTTTCGAAAGGAGGAATCTCCATCTTCTTTATCGTGAGAGAATTATCACGCAAAACGCGCGAGAAATTTTCATAATCCTGCTCTGCAAGCAAGCTTACAGCGATTCCTTCTTTCCCAGCTCTTGCAGTTCTACCAATCCTGTGAATATACTGCTTGCTCTCCTTCGGAATATCATAATTGTAAACGTGCGAGACTCCGGGAATATCAAGCCCTCGTGCAGCGACATCTGTGCAGACCATCACATAGATATTTTTCGCGTGGAAGCGCTGCATTATCTCGCTTCTTCTCGCTTGAGAAAGGCCCCCATGGATGGCGAGTGCATCAATCCCTGTGCGCTGCAGGTTTCTTGCGACAAAATCAGCTGTTCTTCTGGAATTAGTGAAGACCATTATGAGCTTTGTTCTTTCCTGCTTCAGCAAATGTGCAAGAAGTGAGAGCTTCATGTTCTCCTGCATGTTATAATAAACCTGATGAAGCTTTTGAGGATCAACATAAGTGTCTGCCAGGATCTTTATTGGTGCAACCATATACCTATTCACTAGGGCTTCAATCTCCGAGGGGATTGTCGCCGAAAAAAGGAGTGTTTGTCTTTTTTGGGGACATACGCGAATGATTTTCTTGACATCATCGATGAATCCCATATCGAACATCCTGTCTGCCTCGTCAAGAACCAGAATCTTTACCCTGCTAAAATTGATCGTGCCCCTTTCCATATGATCTAGAATTCTTCCGGGAGTCCCTACAACAACATCTGCACTTCTTAAAGCATCAATCTGCGGATTTATAGATACTCCGCCATAAACAGTTGTGATCTCCAACGGCTTGTGTTTTGAGAATTTGCGCAGGGCTAGCATTATCTGCTCTGCGAGCTCCCTCGTCGGAGTAAGGACTAGGGCTTGAATCCCATGGCCTTTCTGCAATGTTTGAATTATCCCAACGCCAAAGACAAGAGTCTTGCCACTACCAGTTGCAGACTGTGCAATAACATCCTTGCCTTGCAAAACCAAAGGAATGGATTTCTCCTGAATCTTGCTGGGCTTCTCGAATTTTTCTTCTTCGATCGATTTAACGATGTACTCGGCTATGCCAAGTTTCCTAAATATATCCATTTTATCTATTGTACTGGTGCATTTATTGACCAATATCCAAGAATTACTCTCCAAAGGGGCTTATAAACTTTCGCAAATAAATCCATTCCCCGAATAGGTTTATAATTGGGAATTTCTGTAGGGACTAATGAGAAGGGTAACAAAACCTCTAAAACCAAGAGAGGACAGGTACATCTTTACTGAAGGGGTAAATTACCTTAAAACAGGGAAAGCCTCCATCTGGGGCTCAGGGGATAAGGATACCCTGAAAATCCTCAAAGAGCTGAAAATACGTGGAAGATGGCTTAACCTAGCAGCAGGGGATGGACGTTATAATCTAGATTTATTAAAAAAGGCCGACTCTGTCATTGCCTCAGACATAGATGAAAGTGCGCTTAGCAAATTATGGCACAATACGCCAGAGAGGTACAAGCCAAAACTAGAGACAAGGGAATTTGACATCACCAAAAAATTACCCTTCAAGGATAGTTCATTCGATGGCGTTTTCTGTACGGGTGCACTGCATTTATTTCCCATAAAGGTATTCAAAAGTATATCTTATGAGATATTCAGAGTCCTAAAGCCACGCGGAAGAGCGATAATTGATTTCGCGACAGACATAAGAAGAGTCTCGCCAGATGGCAAAAGAATAAAATTTGGAACTGAACCCAGTTATTCTTTGAAAGAGGCCAAAACCCTTCTCAAAGAGGTGTTTAGTAATTACAAATCTAGAATGTATGAGTCAAAAGTTTCAGAGGAGATAAAGAAAGGGAATCCTTCTTACAAGTTTAGCTGCAACTTTATCCTGTTAGTGGCAGACAAATAAATCAGAACCAAATAAGGCCTAAACTTCCCTCAAATATCCCCAGTTATGGAGCCAATCGCTGTCATCATGCCACCTGTCTCCAACGTCTTTCCTGTAATACATATTCGGAATCAGGATATTATTTATCCTATTGTAAGTCTGGTTCTGGGCAGATTTCATCGTAGAGCCTGTTCCGCACACGACAAGGACTACTCCAGAAGTTCCGGTGATAACCCATTCATCATTGAAAAGCTTGACATCCTCGATATGCACTCCCTCCTTAATTGGCTTCTTGAATAAGATGATGGTATCTTTAGAATAGACATTGAAAGTCTCCTGGTCCCTGAAAGGAAATGGCGGCACGACTACACGCACACCCATCTGGAATCCGCTCTTTGTCTTTAATTTGTTAGAGTTCCCTTTTGACATACCATACATAAATTCTCCAATAGGATTAAGCATCCCCTCATGTTGAATGAAGATGGTGGGGTAGCCAAAGCGAGAAGTCCACTCAAGCGGATATATTCCCTTGCTGTTTACGATACAGTTAATGTCAATATACCCGACATACTTCTCTTCCTTAAGCTTTGGTTCAAATTTTTTCAGTGTAGAATTAAAAAGTGAGTTCGGCCCGCTCCAGAACATGGTTGTATTGCCACACCAGTAAGGTTTCCCATTCCTTCTTACATACATAACGTGATTCTTAACAGTAGCGCAGTAAACTTTCTCGTCATAATCCACCTCTTTGATATCTCTTTGGTCTATCCACGAATCGAGCTTTTTGACTCGTTCATGCACTTCGTACTGGACTCTTGCGGACCTTGCATAATGGTCTTTTATCCAGACTTCTCCATTTCTCTCTCTTTCTTTTACTACTCCGACCCTTCCAATTTTTAATAGTAATTCTTGCACATCATCAGCAAGCTTTTTTGAGGAAGTATAAAATATCCTATAGCCCCCTTCCATTATCGTTCCATCTCCCAAACAATACCATTTAAGGAATGTTCCTATCTGTTCACTGCTTAATTCTTTTACGAATTCTGGAACATATTTCTCTGGTGCTTTCCCAAATTGCTCTAAATAAGATGATACCTGCTTATTGTAGATATAGAATTCGTTCTTTCCTTTTGTAAATTCGAACGGCAATTTTTGGAGTAGGGATTCTATCATCCCCGTTTTCTCCTGATTCTTTTGGGAAATTCCAACTTTATACCCTTCAGATACAAATCCATCAGATATCCATATTCCCATAAAGGCTAACCAGTCATTCATTGGGATTTTCATCTCTTGGGCCACATGCAAAACAACTTGCCGTCCTTCATAATGACCGAGTTCTACTGAAGGCAGGACAAAATTCTCAACCTCTTTACCAATCCACCTACCAGTCCTCTTGATTATAGATTGATTTTGTAAGTCACGAGCTTTAACGAAATTGAACTCATGTTTGTTATTTCTTGCACTCCACTGACTGCATACATACATATTATGGTCCGGGGTAACTGCTATGTCGAGAGTTTGGTTCTGTATTGAGAGTAATTTCTTATGGTGATTGAACGAGACTATAGCTGTCGGCTTGTGGTATTCTATTTCGTCAGATGGGTTTAGAGTGCATATTCCATCTCCATAGCTCAAATCCTTAAAGAATTTCCATCCTTTGTCTGTCAAAACCTCGGTTTTTTCATCATAGCACCCCATCTCTCCCGTGCTTGGCCCGATATTTCCTGGGAAAAGTTTTTTGTGCTCAAAATTGACATTTATGGGATAGATGAAATCTTTGCCGTTGAAAAACGCACCTACTGCAACTTCAACCCCGGGAACTCTCTTTTGGAGCTGGAAAGCCTTAATCTTCTTTCCCCATGCCTTCTTATAATCCTCAAGCAGTCGCACTACATCTTTTCCATCTTCCTCTTCGCCGACAAAAAGAAGTCCTTTTGAAATCTGCACCTCGCCACTCGGCTTGATTACGTAGCGATCAGGATTTTCCTGCACGAAACTTATAGCCTCGTCAAAATTCGTGAAATTCCAGCTTGGAATTGTAGGAATTCCATGCTTCTTCAACTCATCTTGCCCGAAAGCGCGATCATCTTCCAGCCTATCAGTGTAAGGAGTACCGCCAATAACATTCTTCCCCTCTTCGCGCAATTTCTGGGCTTTCCTTCCTTGTCCAAGCACATCATCGAAAATTATGACGTCAGCCCAGTCAACTTCTTTCTTCCAATCATCAACTTTAGGTACGAATCCATCACCTACCTCTCGCTCTTCCTTATTCTCTATAGAGTACTTTACGTTGTGTCCCTCTTTTAGGATTTGCCAAGCGACGTCTGTTATGAGCCCATCGATGGAAACAAAGAGAAAATTTTTCTTTTCCATTACAATGTTTTTTGTTTGTACAAATTATTTCGAAATGTTTCTAGAAAACTTTACCTTCAATCATTTATAAGTTTTTTCTTTCCGAGAAAAATTTCTGAGAATTATCCGAAGAGCCTATCCGCCAGAGATAACTGCAAGAAACTTTATTTCATCTCCTGCTTTCACTCGTGCATCTTCTGTGACGAGCTCTCCATTTTTCACGACAATCACTTCTGAAGGATTCACCTTCATCTCCCTCATAAGTGCAGCCATAGATATCTCCTTATCGACAGAAAGATTTCCGTGCTTATTCTGCCTCTCGAAAAAAACTTTTACTTGTCCTGCCATAGTTCCAGAAAATAATGGGAGTATAAAAATCTATCTGGATTTCTGCCTCTTTTTGGTCTTGCCTTTAATCTTGGCAGCAGCTCCAGTGCTTTCTTTTCCATCCTCACCCTCTTGAGAACTTCCAGATCTCTTCTCAAAGAAAGAGTAGATTACGAACCCAAAGGCAGTCATAATCATCCCGATAAGGACAATCATCTTATCCAGATGTATCAGCAAGAAGGCAGTTGTTATAATCCCAAGCAATGGTAAGACTGGGAACCTCCCTATGCTGAAAGGAACTCTGAATCCCCTCTTTGTGTTTGGTTCTTTATATCGCAGGTAGATGAGTGAAGCATTAACAACAATAAATACGGCGAATATCGCAAAGTCAGTCAATCCGGCAACTACATTTATCTTCCCAAGTAAGGAGAATAAGATAGCGAGCACTGCCGCAACAATGATTGCGACATGAGGAGTTCTAGTTTTCTGGCTTATCACAGAAAGCTTCCTTATGAATCCTTCCTTACCCATCCCATAAAGCATTCTCGAAGTTACCACGAGCTCGATCAGCACAGTAGTCGTTGTAGAGAAAAGTGCCACCACTGAGAGTATAACAAAGGCGATCGGGCCCAAAAGTTTTGCCGCCACATCGGCAAGAGGTGCCTTGGATGCACCCAGTTCCTGCCATCCGAGAACACTGACTGCAGCAGCAGAGACAAGTACGTAAAGGATAGAGGTGATAATGATGGAGAGCACTAACGCAAGAGGAATCGTCTTCTTTGCTGATTTTGTCTCCTCACTAAGCTTCACTATGCTATCAAACCCTATATAAGCGAAGAATATGAGTGCTGCAGCACTGAATACTCCTGTTAATCCATTAGGCATTTCAAAGTAATCAACCTTGCCAAAATACTTCAGAGAGAACACAATAATCATCACTAATCCTAAGACTTCTATTATAGAGAAGAAAACATTAAGTGTCGCGGATTGCTTGATCCCAGTATAATTTACATATGTTAGTGCCAATATCAAAAGTATCGCGATAAAAACCAGATTGCCAACTCCGAATAGGGAAGAGAAGTATCCTGCAAATCCAAGGGCCACTGCGGCGGCAGCGATAACTCCGGCAATGATTACTAAGTATCCCATAAGGAAGCCTAGCTTCTTTCCAAATGCACGCTCAGTGTACAGATACTCCCCTGCATCCTTCGGGAACATGCTACTGAGTTCAGCATAACTCAGTCCAGTAAATGCTGCAACAAGAGCTCCGAGGCCGAATGAAAGCCAGACAGCATTCCCTGCCTGTGCAGCGCCAGAGCCGATCAAAGCATAGATGCCAGCGCCGACAATTATGGCAACACCAGCCATTGTGGTTTGGAACAAAGATAAGTCACGGCGAAGGGTAACAGGCCTTGTAACCTTAAGCTTTGATTGCTTATGGAAATGCTCAGGATTAATCTTTAGCTGAACTGCTGTTCCTACTTTTTCAGATGCCATTTGCCTCTTTTTCTTGTTTTTGGAGAAGAAAACCAGATTTAAAAACCTTTTACATAAGAGAAATTAAAGCAGAGAATAAAGCATGGAAATTGGTGCAACTAATCGCTGCAACTGATTACATCAAAATGTTTAAAAGTGTCTAAGAGCTAAGTGCCATATGACAGGCAGAGAAGGGGTAAAAAAGCTCGCATCAGCACTCGCAATCCTTGCAGTCCTAGCTATGATTGATTCTGCATATCTCCTATTCCTTCATTATTCTCCAAGCAGTTCAGCATTCTGTGACATCTCTCCATCACTTTCCTGCGGAATCGTGAACAAAAGCGCGTATTCTGAGCTCGCGGGAGTGCCTTTAGCCATTCTCGGATTCCTGACATTTCTCGTGATTTTCTTGCTAAGTGTTTCTGTCGCGAGTGGCAGATTGCATGCGAACAGATTAAAAGGCCAGGCGCGTGCCATTCTTCTCCTCCTTGGTGCAAGTGCCATCTTTTCCATATACCTTATCTACGTGCAGGCAGTCCTCCTCCTGTCATTCTGCATTCTCTGTCTGCTGCTTGATGCAATCATCCTCATCTCGCTGATAATAGCAATAATTTTAAATAAGAAGATCCAGTAAATCGGTAAAGGCACAAATAAAGTCGAAAAAAGATGGCGAAAAAATATATTCTTGCGCTTGCAGTCATATCCGCCCTAATATTAGTCACAGCTGCCTCATGTGGCAACAGTGAAAATCAGCAGCAACTCAATACTCTAGCGACATGCCTCGCGGATAAAGGAGTCAAGGAGTATGGAGCATTCTGGTGTCCCCATTGTGCAGATCAGAAAAAGATGTTTGGGAAAGCATATGACATCATTCTTGAAAGAGGAGTTTACGTCGAATGTGACCCGCGTTGTGTCCCGGACGCAGGGGGAAGACTTCCGACAGCATGTAAGGGACAGAGAGCGAATGTGGATGAATGCCTCATAAAAGGAGTGGATGGATATCCTACATGGATACTTCCAGAAGGAAAGAGGTTGGAAGGAACTCAGTCTCTTGAAACCCTGGCAAGAGTTGCAGGATGCGAGTATTCTGCGAGTGCGGGATAAAGGAAAGGATAAAAAGAAAAAGCGTGCGGGCGAAACCCGGCACGAAAAGATGTTTACTTTATTTACTTCTTATCGAATTTGTTATACACCCAGGCAAATATCCATCCTAAGATATAGGCCGAAACAACCGATACAACCAGCCCGAGCACAAATCCACTGAAAGTCTGGGTTGCTACTGGTAACTGCGTCAGATCAACGCTGTGGATGAACAGCAAGAAGAATCTCTGCGATCCATCAGGGAACAGGGCCACAATAAGCCTGCATACAGCATAGAGTATTCCTGTCGCTATCGCTAATGCCAATCCTATTCCATTATTATTAAGCTTCATTCTTCACCTCCTTTTATTTTCAATTACATCGCATTTCCAAGTTAATAACTATCCTAAGCATCCTGCATACTGTTCTGGATGATGGCTCATGTGCTCCTTCCATTCCTTATCTGCATATCCTGCAGGGGTTTTGCATTTGTCATTCTTGTCTTCAGCGGCAAAAAATCTCTGTGTTTTTGCATTTTGCACGTTACTGGATATAATGAATATAGACACAACAACAAGTGCAGCAATAGCCACAATTATGAAGAGCCTCCAATCTATCTGTTCTTCCATTTCCTCGCCCTCCTTTCACTTAGGTACATTATTAAGCTCGTGAGGATAAAGGCTCCTCCAAAAATCCAGAGCGAGGGTTGAAAATTCTTGAAAGGAGAGAATGGTATTCCGGCAATCAGGATTCCAAAATTGAATAAAAGCAGTTTTTTGCTTCCATGCTTCCTAAAATAGAGGAAGGAAAGGCTTGCAATAAAGAAAACAGCGCCCATGAGCCAGAAGTAAGGTGCGAGAGTCTCGAGAAACATCAAAGATGTTGAAGAGATGGTGATTCCAATCGTAGCAAGAGCCGCTGCAACAGCGGTGCAGAGAGCATGGCAAACATTATGAGCTCCGGCTACAGCTCCTGTTCCAGAGCCAGAGCTGAAAATTCCGAATAACTTTGGCGTTTTCCCACGCACTTTCTTGATTTGTTTCATTTTCTGTATTTTCAAAACCACCTCAGATATTCCTGCAGCAATCAATCAGTTTCTTGATGATGCCCCTCGCAGAGCTTTTGCTGAGTAAGTACACAACAAGAAAGATGAGCCATAGAGTGGCAATCAGCAGTGCGCCCCTAAAGAAGTCCGGTGGCGTGACGAGGAGAGAATAAGCTACAAAAATCAGCGTCAGCAAGAATGGCAGTCTGAACAATTTCAGCCTCTTAAGGCTACGCCTCTTTGCAACGCCCCTCTCGACGAGGTAAAATACGCCGAGGATTGTCTGCCCCATGAGTAATCCCAAGATAACCTTATCACCATACCACCCAAAAAAGAAAAGCACTAGAAGAAAGAGCCAAGTCAGGGTTACTGAAGCGCAGATAACACAGAACTTTTTCTTTAAGCTCTTGGGGAAAAATTCTTTTACAAACAGCAATACAAAAAACAGTGATACTATAATCAGTAGCACTTGAAATATCCCAATTTCTGCCATTTTAACTCCCCTAAGTTGCTATTACCTGTATTAGTGCTCCTGCAACAACCAGCAGAAGCAGAGTAATCAAAACTCCCTGGAATGGAATGTTTCTTCCGCCACGTATTTTCGATATGTTTCTGCTCAAGGATGGAGAAAGGGATACAAGAGCTCCACCAATCAAACTTCCTACGAAGAAGCTGTTGATCAGGTAAGTCCTATTCAGCCATGAGCCATAATCTCCAGTAATCCAGACATTGATTGGAAGAACATTCGTCATTATCGGCATTATAGGCACTACCGTAAGAAGAAATACAAGCAGTATCATGGCAGTCGCCTGGTAAGGAATGAACTTCTTTTTTACAAGCTTTGAGGTCCAAAATCCGAGAGAGAGCGCAAAGGCACCGATAAAAAGGCCGATTACAATCACATTGACTCCAAGCCATAAAGCCCCGCCAGCCGCAAGTGCCGCGCCAGCTGTACAAAGTGGGCAGTGTGCCTGCACACCCTTTGCTAATAGAATAGATAAGAATAAGGATGTCAATGAGAAATATAGCATATCTTTGTTCCTTTCTTTCATCTTTATATCCTCATGAACTCACCAACGCTTCCGTTATTACTGATAGAGTATATCACGAAGTCACCATACTTCTTGCCAGGCATTCCGGGTGAGCCAGATGGCATTCCAGGAAGTGCAATCCCTTTGATGGATGGCTTTTCTTTCACGAGCTTTGCGATAGCTTCAAGTGGAACATGCCCTTCAACAAAGTATTCTCCGACAATTGTTGTGTGGCAGGTTCGCATGTCTGGAGGAATTCCATATTTCTCTTTAACAGAATCAGCATTCGTACTTGCGAGGTCAACAATTTCAGCATCAAAACCCTTACTTCGTAAAAAAGAAGCATATCCGCTGCAGCAGCCGCAACTCTCTGACTTATAGATAGTGAATTTCTCATTGCTAAGAACATTAAGATTCCCTTCGCCCCCCCTTACAGCATTGCCCATGACATTAGTAAAATAAAAAAAGGAAAAAATAAAAATAATTCCTACTATGGCAACGACTGCTATTGTTGTCATCATCTTCTTTCCCATTTTCGTTTTTTGGTGCAGCTTTTTGTTTCCAAAAAGGTGCTTAGCAGCCTCCGACCATTCCTCCGCTAGTAATCTGCTGCACAGCTACATTGCTCGCGGCATTCGTGCTCGAAGCGCCGGCAACAATACTATTGAGCGCAGACAACTGCCAAGTCTGGAGAAGGACAACCAAAACAAGAATTGCCAAAACAACTCCTAACAAAATTTTTGTGTTGCTTTCCATTTTCAACTAACAGCCTCCGACCATTGCTGTCTCACCTGCTGAACTCGATTTTGAGCCGCTGCTTTTCTGGGCTCTTGCAGGAATGGTTCCGTGCATCTCATAGTTCATTTTCTCATTTGCTGTCCAGCCTGTCGTGTCAAGTGATCCGCTTGAACTGGCACTCACAACAGATTTTCCTGTCGCTAGACCAGTCAAAGAGAGCTTGCTATTTATCTGCACCATTTGTACAGCCGCTACTATTGCTATGACTGCTACAGTCATCACAGCAGCCAAAATAAGTTTTGTGCTCATTTTAACAGCCTCCGACCATTGATCCGCCGGCACCGGCAGAAGCACCTTGCTCGATTCCCCTGTATTTGTTAGATGCAAGGTTGATGTAGTTCATCTCAATCCCTTTGCTCTGGAGAACAGCTGCCTTCTGCTGATGAATTTCCGGGAAGAAGAGAACTTTCCACTTCGCCATCTCTTCCAGAATTTGCTCATCGATCATGTCTGGATGTTCCTGTAGCAAGTATTTTGCAAGTCCCCTCATTGCATAGCTATGTGCACATCCACATGCAGCTTGTCCATCTGGGAAGATTATCGCTTCTGCTCCGCAACAGTATTCGCAGCTTATCGCAAGCCCTATCTTCTTGTAGCGCTCGAGCTTGTCCCCGCTAAGCTGGATTGACACGTCTAGAGAACCTAGCTTCTTTATTGTCACATCGGCTTTCTGTGGATTCGCGGCAGAAACATCATCATACTTTACTCCGAGTTCTGTTCCATAAACAGCAGGAGTACCTTTTGGTAAAACAGATAAGGCTATTGCTTGGTTTCCTACAGCGTTTCCGCTAATTCCACCAGAACTAGCGGACAGGCTCTTTGCATTCTCGATTGAACTTGCCGCTGCACCAAAGATCCTTACTGTATTTATTAGTGCTATCAGGGCGACAATGAATATCAAGGCAAGGATCACCGTGCCTACAACATCCTTCACATCTTTCTTGGATGCGTTCACTGCGGTTGCGTCTGATTCGTTTTCAGTTTTTTGCGTTTGTTTCATTTTATTCTCTATTTTATTTATTCAGGCTTAACCCTGTTAAGATTTCAAGTTAGAAACAGCTTTAAAGCGCTTGTATGAAACTGGTTTCGCTAGTAGTTTCATACAATGTTCCAGCGATAGCAATAAAATCAAGAATTCTTCAGGATAACGACATTGCTCATCCCGCGCCGCTTGCGCTCGATAAATCCTTTTCCTTCCAGAGTATCAAGGATGCGCGTGACCTTCACCTTTGAGAGACCGCTCTTCTCGACAAGCGCTGCCTGGAAAATCGCGCCTTCATCTGTGACAAGACCGAGGATCTTCTTTTCCTCTGATTTCAGTTCCTTAAGATCTTGCGGCGAGATTTTTGGTTTAGAGTTTGAGGCATCCCTCCCATTCTTAGGTCTAACATTCCCGGCCAACTTCACTTCTTTCAGCTTTGGTTCCTTTTGCAGGACAAGATAAATCCCCAGAATGACAAAAAGGGCAACTATCGTAAATCCAATTATGCTCTGGTTAGGCACTGCCTTATTAAAGGGGCATACCTCTGCAGGAAGATTACAGCTCTGATGAAGGATCTTATTCAGAGAGTTCGTATACAGGGTGAGAGAAAGCGTGACCAAAAAAAGCACTACCGCTAGGGCGATTATCACAAGTCCAATCTGTCTCTTATTCATGCTACTTATCATTTTCAACTAAATTTAAACCTAATGAAAGTTAGATCTTTGCTTTCTTCAGCAGCAAGGAGGAGGTGATTACGCTTACGCTCGAAAGGGCCATCGCAGCTCCTGCGATCTCCGGATTAAGCAGACCAAAGGCTGCAACGGGAATTCCCACAGTGTTGTAGATGTAGGCCCAGAACAGATTCTGCTTCACTTTCCCTATCGTTTTCCGGCTGATGGTGATCGCCTTTGTGATTTCACGAAGGTCCTTGCCGATGATGACTATATTTCCAGCCTCGATCGCAACATCTGTTCCGCTTCCGATAGCGATGCCGATATCTGCCTGCGTAAGTGCTGGAGCATCATTTATCCCATCACCAACCATTGCAACAACTCTTCCCTTGCGCTGCAGCTCCTTAATTTTCTGCACCTTATCTTCTGGAAGAACTTCTGCGAATATATTGTTGATTCCGATCTGCGAAGCAATGGCACGGGCAACTCTTTCATTATCTCCTGTAAGCATGTAGACCTCCAACTTTTTGGCCTTGAGCTCCCTGATGACAAGAGCTGCGTTCTCCTTGAGCGTGTCAGCGACAGCGATCACCCCGACAATTTTTCTCTTGAAAGCGACAATCATCGCAGTCTTGCCAGCCTTTTCCAGTGCCTGGAGCTTGCTCTCCGAATCCGCAAGCGAGACCTTATGCTTCTGCATCAGCTTCCTGTTTCCAACAAGAATCTCTCCACCATAATGTGCGATAATTCCAAAACCAGGGATTGTCTTGAAATTCTTGGCGTCTGCCAGTTTGATCTTCTTTTCGAGAGCCTTTGCAGCAATCGATTCTCCAAGAGGATGTTCTGAATGTTTTTCAGCGATGGCCGCAATCTTAAGGACATCCAGCTCCTTGTATTTTCCAAATGCAATAATATCTGTAACCTCTGGTTTCCCTTTTGTGAGAGTTCCTGTCTTGTCCAGCACGATAGCATTCAACTTGCCAACTTTCTCTAAGGCTTCTCCTCCCTTGATAAGTATTCCATGCTCTGCTCCTCTGCCAGTTCCAACCATTATTGCAGTAGGCGTAGCAAGGCCGATTGCGCAAGGGCATGCGATGACAAGGACTGCAATCGCTGCAGTGAGCGCAGAGACAAAATTTCCGAAAAGGAGCATCCAGCCTGCAAAAGTCACAATCGAAATCAAGATGACAACGGGAACAAAATAAGAAACAATCCTGTCAGCTGCTTTCTGGATTGGAGGCTTGCTTCCCTGTGCTTCCTCTACCATCTTGATTATGCTCGCGAGCACTGTATTTCCACCGACAGCTGTCGCCTTGATGGTCAGAGAGCCGTGCTTATTCATCGTGGCACCAACAACTTTATCTCCGACTTTTTTCTCGACAGGGATGCTCTCGCCAGAGATCATGCTCTCATCCACAGAAGAAAGGCCTTTAACAACCAGGCCATCCACTGGAATCTTCTCTCCGGGTTTTATCAGCACGATATCGCCAACCTTGACATCCTCAATCGGAATTTCCTGTTCTTTCCCACCGCGAATGACACGAGCGGTCTTTGCTTGTAACTTCACGAGCTTCTTCACAGCTTCGCTTGTCTTCCCGCGAGTTCTTGCCTCCAAAAATCGCCCAAATGTAAGGAAAGTTACAAGCAGCGCAGAAGTCTCATAGAATACAAATCCTTTGATGAAGAAAGTCGATAGAACGCTATACACAAAGGCGGCAGAGATTCCAAGAGAGACGAGAACATCCATATTCAGGTTCCTGTAGCGCAAAGAGTAGAAAGTATTTCTATAGAACTGCCATCCAGCAATGAACTGCACAGGGATTGTGAGCGCAAGAAGCACAAGAAGCTCTGAAAAGCCTGTAACAAATAAATCAGTAAAAGTAAGAATCACAATCGGGATAGATAATACGAGGGCAAGAAGGAAAACGCGGAATTGATATTTTATCTCTTCTAAGTTATTTCCCTCTGCAGCGCCTGCACCATGATGCTTGTGCCCTTCAGCTTTTTCCTCGAGAGCTTTATATCCAGTACTGTTTATCGCCTTCCGAAGAGCTTCTTCGTCAGTCTCGTGCTCCACATAGGCCTTACCAGTAGCAAAATTTACATTTGCGCCTTTCACACCAGGAGTTTTCTTCAGGGCACGCTCGATTGTTTGCGCACAAGATGCGCAGTGCATTCCTGATACGGAGATGACTGACTTTCCTGCTCCTTGCTCTGCGCTCCTAGCTCCGTGCCCCGAGCCCTGCGCTCCCCGCCCTGTGCCATGAGCCATTTCCACAAGATACATTCCGCATTTAGGGCACAAGCCAAGTTTGTTTCTCCTTACTTCAGGATGCATTGGGCATGTGTATGTTTTTCCGGACATTTTACAATATGGCCTTGTATCTCCCAAGAGCCTCTATCTCTTTCTTTGCTTTCGTGACATCTGCTGAAGTTTTATGGGTGAGGATTGCCTTTTCAGTAGAAAGATCCACACTACAATTCTCAACTCCAGGAACATCCTTGCAGACATCTTCTATCAATGCCTTGCAGGAAGCGCAATGCATTCCTTTTATTTTCAGTATTGTTTTCATTTTATCCTTTCACGCAACATCATTTCACAACCTCAAAGTATCCAGGCCCTGCCATCCCCATGGAACAGCTGAACCAAATCTTCCCTGTCTTTTTAGGAGTGAATTCTATTATATTAACATTATCACGGGACAAGTATTTAGTTATCCCAAGCGAAGGAACTGAAATGACCTGCGCACATCCTCGCGCGCCTTTCCCATCTATCCTCCATTCTACAGGGATTCCTTTCTTCACAGTAAATTTGGAAGGGGAGTAATCAAGGCCCTGCACACTCATTTCCGCAACTTGCTTGTCCTCCACAAGTTCAATACCAGATGGCAGACCATTTCCATTCTTGAGATTCAATACAGAAAGATTGATTCCCGTCAAAGTGAGCCCACTCACCAAACTAAAGATTCCTAGCAAAATGACAACAACTGCAGAAACTTTCACAAAGTATTTGTGGAATTTCCCTTTAGAGTAACTGGAAACAGCGCCGAGGGACATCAAGCCCGGAAGTGTTCCGAGCGAGAAGAAGAACATCGTGAGTGCACCAGTAGTGAAATCACCCTTGCTTAGCACATAAAGCTGCAGTGCCTGAGTGAAACCACAGGGCAGGAAAAATGTGAGGGCGCCTAGAACGGCAGGAGCTGCTTTTCCGTCCTTTCCATCCTTTCCGTCTTGATGATCATGAATTTTATGTGCCAAAAACTTTGGCATTCTTGGCATAAGATATCTTGTCCAAGAGAAGATATTCAGTAACTGAAGGCCAAGGATTATCATTACTGCCGCAGCAAGTATAGTTACAATTCCGGAAATTTGTGCCGACAAGATTAACTTCGAGCCAATTATCCCGAGCAATCCGCCAAGCAGAGTGTATGAAACGACACGCCCTATATTGAAGTATATATGAGGCCTGAATTTCTGCGCACCAGTAAGATTTGGATGTGCCTCTGCATGCTTATTTGCAACTGAAACAAGTAGACCTCCTGTAACAGCGAGGCATGTTGAAAATGCTGCAACAATTCCGATCAAAAAGGCCAGGCCATAAGTCATGTTGTCAGAGATTCCGATGTTTGGAATCAAATTGAACTGCTTCAGTATCAGATATGCAGCGACAACAAGGAGGAATATCGCGCCGACTTCGATATGTTCTTTCCTGAGCATAAGATATTTGCTTCCCTCCTTGCGCTCAGATCCAGAGTTCTTCCCTTCATCGGAATGCTGAACAGAAGAAACACTATATCCGTGCTCTTTTAGTGCATCATTTAATTCTGTGATGCTCGGCTCTGAAGTACCCTCCAGCTGTGCTTTGCCCCTCTTATAATCCACAGATACTTTCTCCACTCCAGGAACTTTCTTGAACTTTCTCTCTACGAGAACTTCACAGGCAGCGCAATGCATGCCATGAATGGTTACGATTGTTTTTTTTCCCACTTTTCTCCTATGTACTAGAAGTTAACCTTTATAAAAATTAACCATAGCTTATTTCAAGGGCAAGGAAACGCCTTAAATAAGCATCGGTGAAACTAGTTTCACCTACTAAAAGGGAAAATTTAAAAGATGCCAGATCCTGGAAAGGGAGCTAAGGAAATGGGAAAGGAATTAAGATCCTCATTAGATGATTATATAGCGTGGAGCCCAAGCAGACTAAAGACTTGGCTGGCATGCCCTAGAAAGTACTTCCACCAGTATATTGCAAAAGACAAAGCCCCGATAACCGGAGCTATGGCACGCGGAATCTTGCTCCACAAAAGGATGACGCATATGTACAGAGACGATGGAACACTTAAATATCAATCATCAGAGAAATTCGCGAATTCAGCGAAAGGGATTTGGCTCAGGACAATAGATGGAAGTGTGATAGAAGGCCAGAGAATAGAATGGAAAGATAGAGACGAACCCTATCAGATAATGCAGGACGTTCTTGATGTTCTAGAAAAGGTCTATGAGACTTATTCATCACGTGAAGCCCCACTTTTAACAGAGGTGGGATTTGATGCACTCCTATCTGGCGAGGGATACTTTAGGATTAGGGGCAGAATCGATGAAGTTTCTCCTATTAGAGAAACATTCAAGATAAGTGATCACAAATCCGGAGGGGAAAATCCAAAGGAACAGAGATTAGCGTACGATCTCCAGTTTACATTGTATGCGCTAGGCCTAGGAAGCACTATAAGAGATAGCTCACTTTTAGACCTCAGAGACAAATTCAACCCATCTTTTAGAAAGAAGGCATTCTTCGTCATTGATGAACTTAAGGATAAACCACTTGAGCAAATCACTTCTGGAATAGAACTAGAATATCATAGGATGAGGACAGGAGAGATGATTCCTGTTCCTCAAAGGAATGAAGAGCACATCAAAGAATTGTTTGAAACTCTAGGAGATGCCGAAGAAAGAATTTCAAGGGCAACTGAAACTGGAAAGTGGCCCGTAGACAGAGAAAGCTGTGGCGAGTGTATCTTTTTCAAGGTCTGTGACAGGAATACTGCTTCTGTCCTATACCAAAAGGAGACAGCACAGCCAAGACAACCAAGCTTGTTTGATGACAAAGCAGCAGTAGTTTACTCTGACTGCAAAGTCCAGGCTCCAAAGGAAAAGCATCCAAAATTTCAGTTCCCCCGTGCGGCAAGAAGAGGAGTGAATTCCTGATTCTAAGAATTAGAAAAACTAAAAAAGAGCTGGCTGAGCCTCTGCCTTTCCCACTTTTCTGGACTGCTGTTCTTCAAGTTTCGTGAGCTCCTTTTCCATCCACTCTTCTTTCAGCACAGAAAGCCTTTCCTTTATCTGGCTAGAGTATGGCAACTGCATCTCCGCACCATATTTCCCTTTCGCACATTCATCAGCATAATTCTTTTCAAGCCTTCCTATTCCGGTTTCAATCAAATCTGAAACTACATGAAGAAGGGGTCTGTCAGTATTCACAACATGCCAATAATTGTCCCACATTCCGGCATAGAAATAGACAAGAGCGTAATCTCCAGAACTCTCTCCAAGATCTGCAAGGCCATCTTGCACAGCATGCAGGACATCAACAGGAACGTCCTTTGCACTTAACATTCCGTAATGCACTCTTTGAAGCGGCTCTTTCCTTATCCCGCCAGAATAAAGTTTTCCAAAATTATCCTTAAAAGAATTTCCAAGAAAGATTCCTCTCTCGCCAAGATATTGGGAGATGGCATCGGTCAGATTATATTTGAACTCTGGCATCTCTGCACGTTTCTCAACAGGATTGACTGGCTTAAGATTCATCTCTCTAATCAATCCATCTTTCACGCTTGCATCTAGCGCACTCAATCTTTCCTCGAGATTCATTTTCTTTTTAAGAAAGTATAATTTCTAAGATCTATTTTATCATCGAGCCTTTTTTTGTTTTTGTCATTAAAGTCAACCCCAACATACAACTCAAATCCATCACTGTCTTTACCGATCTTTTGGCCTTCCGTAATATACTCGTTCGGTTTCACAGAGGATTCATCTAATCCACTATAAGAGGAATATGTTTTATACCCATGATAGACAACTACTCTTTTTCCATTAACGGCTTTATCAACAGAGTAGACTCTTCCAGAGAGTATCGAATTGATATCAGACTCTCCCCCTATTCTTATATTAGTACCATAATTTGTGTGGTGGTTCCCTTTAAACTTGATTTCTGCATCATCAACATCGACAGGAGAGCTGGCAAAATCCAGCATGGCTCTTCCGATTATCCTAGGGTAATAATCTTGGGTTTCTTCTGGAAGGTGGTATGAATGTGCCCCATTATCTCTCCTGAACGCTTTTTTTCCTGGCCCAGAGTTATAAGCCTGGATTGCTTTTTCTAAATCCTTTAGCCTGCTTAAATTATCCCTTATAAGATTTATTCCTGCCGGAATAGCTTTTTCAGGATCAAGCCTGTCATCTCGGTTTCCGTTAACTACTAGTCCATAGGCTCTTGCTGTAGCAGGCATGAACTGCATTACTCCTTCTGCCCCAACAATACTTCCAGCAGATGGATTGAAATCGGATTCAGCGCCCATAAGACCCCTAACTATTGAAGGGTGGATGCCATATTTTTTAGAATGCTTATCTATCAAAGCAAAGTAAGGTGTTCCATCTTGATCAATTTTCTTATAGCTATAGTCGCCAGAAAGAATATCTTCAAGCTCTTTTGCCCCTTCTAGCTGGGAAACAATGTATGTTTCTCCACCAATTTTATCAATTGGAACTCTCCTCCCATCAACAATATTATCTTTGTTTATAGATAGATATTTATCACCAGCCACATCGTTAAAATAGGATACAGCTTGAGGAACGCTTTCGGACCTGTCAAGATAGAAAACATCTTCCCCCCTCCTATTTGTTTTTACTAATTTTAAGTTAGGGTTATGAGAGATACTTGCTTTATCCGAATTAGGGCCAATTAGTACATCAGACCGATTGCACTGTTTCAAGCCGATAGCTGCAGCTAAAATTGCAGCTCCAACTGCCAATCCCTTAGTAGATTTACGATTAAGTTCCATTTACCCAAGAATATTCTATTTTCACTACTTCACAGGGACTTAAAAACCTTTTGGTTCCCCGAGTAACCTAAAACTATAAAAGCTATTTAGATGTTTCTGATGAATGGAAATGAGCAATGAGGAGGTATTAGACTTTCTAGTAAGCACCAATCATTGGGTAACCGCTGAGACCGCCAAGGCTCAGGGAGCGTCGATAGATGATGTTACTATTTACGAAACAAGATATAAAGGGAACGACCAGCCCGGAGTTTTTGTAGTCTCCTACAGATGTTATGATCCTGAAAAGGAAGGAAAACATTTTTCTCAGCAATACTGGAGGAGTGAATTCGCAATAAGAGATTATTTGGGAAATCCGACAGCTCTTGGGAAGAGATTAGGAATCAGCGCACGGGATAAAAAAGTCTCAATATTTTCCCCTGAAGGAAGAGAGATAGAGGAACTGCTCCATAGGATTGCATCGACAGATGCCTGTCGCTTGACAGAGGACAGATCTAAAATTAAAGATAGTACGTATTTGGCTAAGACCAATACCTACTAATCCCCTAATCCCCGACATACTTCGAAAAAAAGCTTAGGGCCTCCTTCTCATCGCTTGCTTTCACGAGTATGCGGCCATCTCTAAAGAAAGTTGCATTCTTGAACAGGAAAGCATTTCCAAGATCCACTACTGCGCCGGCCTTTGCAAGCTTTTTCTTTTGCTCCTTGTAATCAAATCCAGCGCTGACGCGCATCATGTAACTCTTGCTTCCGCAGAACTTCACAAGCTTGTTCTTGCTCGTGCTCGCCTCTCCGGCAAGATGCAAGAACTTTCCTGCATGTGCTGCACAGTCGGGATTCCTGTGCACTTTTATCTTCTCGAATCTGCTGCCCGAAGCATCAAAATAAAAAAGATCTTTCTCAACTTCCTTGCCCAATAGGATCTTCATCGCCTGATTGACTTGCAATACAGATATCGAGGCAGTTGTCGTGTTTAGAACGCCGGCAGTCTCGCAAGTTTCCCTCGCCTTGGAATCCTTGAATATGCATTCAAAGCACGCTCTTTCTTTTTCTGGCAGGATCGCGTAGACATATCCCTTTTCTGCAATGGCGGCTGCATAGACGAAGGGCACTTGCCTCTTCAGGCAAAAATCATTTATCAAGAATCTAGTCTCCAGATTATCAGTACAATCAAGTACCAGGTTTGCTCCCCCAAGAAGCTGCTCAGAATTTGTATAGTCGAGATTATTGAAATGCGCTTCCACCCTGAGCTTGCTGTTTATTTTCTTCAGTTGTTTCTCTACAACAAGAGCTTTCGGCTCTCCGACATCTGCCTCATCAAAGAATTGCCTGTGCAGGTTTCCAAGTTCTATGTAATCTCTGTCAATAAGAACCAGCTTTCCGACTCCAGCTCTTGCAAGAAGCTGTGCGGACAAAGATCCAAGAGCTCCAAGGCCGACTATGGCGACCATGCTCTTGTTGATTTTATCCTGGCCTTTTTCTCCAATCAGTATCTCTTGCGTCGAGTAGCGGTCCATTTTATAGAGGAATTTATAGGAATAGAAAAAATCACTTTAAGTGAAGTAGAGTCCGCAATGTTCTCTCATCGAATCCGATAACAATCTTGCCTCCGACATCTATGACGGGAACTCCCATCTGCCCGCTTTTGCGGAACATCTCCTCCCGTGCCTTAAGGTCAGAAGCGACATCTGCTTCCTCAAACTTCACGTTATTTCTTTTGAAGAAAGACTTTGCCATGTTGCAGTAAACGCAAGATGGCGTTGAATACATTTTCACGCTTGGTGCATGCGTGCTTTTCATTTCAGATGATTTTGCTGTCATATTTTTGAAAATGAATTTCTTTATTTAAATCTTTGGAAAGTTACTTCCTCCCACGCTCCCTGCCATGCACTTCTTGCCCCGCGCCACCAGTTCCGTGCTCTGAGCCTTGAGCCATGTGCCCCGCGCTATGCGCTCTGGTGCTCCTTCTCCTTGACATACTTGTAAGCCTGATACACAGCGGCAACCCCTTCACCCACACCAGTTATAGCCTGCTTAAATTCTGTGTCTACAACATCCCCTGCTGCGAAGATTCCAGGAACATTTGTCCTACCCTTGCGATCAACGGTGATCTCCTTCTTCTCATTCACCTTTACTCCAACCTGGATCGCAAGTTCGCTAAGGGGGATATGCCCTATATCGATGAAGATCGCATCCATTTTGAATTCCTTGTTTCCCTTATAGGGTCTGTCAAGAATGACGCTCGTCATCAGCTTATCTCCTTTTATCTCGGTAACATTTGTCTTGTACAAGATTTCGATCTTCCCCTCCTTGATTTTTGCTTCAACGCGCTTCTCGTTGATGGGCTCTGGCCTGATTTTTTCCCCCCTGTATATCAAGTAGACCTTCTTTGCATATTCTGTCAGCAGCAAGGCTTCTTTCGCGGCGCTATCACTTCCACCTACAACTCCGACTCTTTCCTTGCCTTTATAGAGCGGACCATCGCAAAGAGCGCAGTAATGCACTCCCTTGTTCTCAAATTCTTTCTCTCCGGGAACTCCAAGCTTCTTGAATTTAGTTCCTGTCGCGAAGATTACAGTACGTGTAAAGAATTTCTTGCCATCAAGTGTGTGCGCAAGGAAGCATTCCTCATGTCCCCTTTTGGATTTCTCCACCCTCTCGACACGATCGCTGAGAATATCGATGTCATAATCGCGTGCGTGTTCCTCGAGCTTATCACTGAGCTCTTGTCCTGTCAGGCGCACAAAGCCAGGATAGTTCTCTACAAGATGGGTAAGGATTATAGTGCCTCCAAAGATATCACCGATGATCAATGTCTTGAGTCCCAAGCGGCCCCCATACATGGCAGTTGCCCAGCCAACTACGCCAGTGCCGACAATGACTGTGTCATAAAGGAGTTTCTCGTCTGCCTTGTAATCATACTTCGGTTTCTCATGCTTCTCTTTTTTGGGTTCCATTTTATTCAGAGAATTATTCGCAACCGGATTTAAATATTTTTACCGAAAGGTAATTGAGAGACATAAGAGCGCGAGATGACATTGGCAAGGCTGAAATTCCTTTTCCGAGCACTTAACAAACTTAACAAAATCAATTCTTCTCCAGCATGCCCCTCACACGCACATATCTGTCCAAGCCAAGCCGGCCTCCGCCATTCAACAGCAAGAAAAGAGCCATGGCAAGCAATCCCACATCTCTCTGCAGGAAGATGTGCTGCTTGAACCAGAACACTAGGATTATCGCTGTAAGTATAAACGATGCAGCACCAGCCGCAATCCTCGTGAAAAGCCCTAACACAAGGAAAGTTCCTATCATAATCTCGAGAATCCCCTGAAAGATCGTAAAGAAAGTGGGATTAAAGGGCGCAAAACCAAGAGAGGCAATAGTTGAGGCATTAGCCTGCATATGGATGAACTTATCCAGGCCGAAATAAAAGAACACGAAAGCAAGGCCGAAGCGCAGGAATAGTACTCCGATATCAGATAGGGCTTCTTTTTTCATCTTCTTTCCTCTATATAGGTGGGAATGGGAGTGGATTTATAAATTTATTTAGCTCATAGAAAGCTATGGCATCTGTAGAAGATATGTATGAAAAGATAGCGCAAGAATTTTTGAGGATAGAGAAAAACGCTAAAGAGAATTGTTGTCCCCCACAAACATGTGTTACTCTAAGTTGGAGAAGGGGATTATATGTCGGAGGGATCCAAGAAATTGCACCAGAATATTCTTCAGAGATCGTTCTCTTAAGTAAGAGTGACCGTCAATTGCCAGGGCTCCTTATTGAGTCAATTAAAAGATTAGGTACAGAAAGACTTGAGCTTTTAGCCGATGATTCCCTAGACTTGAATGGAAGATTCCATATTCTAAGAAGACTTGAAAATAAGTTAGTATCGATGACACCAGAGCAAACAGAGTATATCGCCGAGAATCCTCTGGAGATTGATGAATTGAATAGCATAGAAAATCCAAATGTTTATCCAAGGATGATAAGAGCCTAAGCGACCTCTATCGTGCCGACAAGAGTTTCAGCACGGTGGTCATGATAGCCCCATTTTCCCTTTTCATTGAAAGTGAAGCTCCAGCTCTCTCCTTGCTCAAGCGCTCTGCATGAATCGAACATCTTTGCCTTTTCTGCCTCGGTTCCAGAAAAGCATGTCCCGATGTTCGTTCCAGGATAAAGGGTGTGCGTTGGGTGAACATCACTTGCAGGCCAGTGCTTTGCAGAGTCTTTATTGATGAAAGTCACAGAGTCTCCAATCTTTACCTTAAGTGTGTTCGGAGAGAATCCTGCTGAGGTTATTTCGATAGTGTATTTTGCGCTGCTTGTTCCAGCATCATTCCCACCAGATACAACTCCAGTATCCTTCACATCAGATCCCGGAACAGGCATTCCTGATTGCTCTCCCTGCTCCGTGCTTCCTGCCCCCGGCCCTGCGCTCCCGGCACCAAGTCCTGTGCTCTGGGCAGATTGTTTAGAACATCCGCTTGCTCCGTAAACTAGAACAGATGCGAGCAAAACTAAAGACAATATCAACAATCCTTTTTTCATCCTGCAAGAAACTTGCGGGAGTTTAAAAACTTTATGAAAGAGTAACTATAGTGAAATTCAGTTCTGGAAAGGAGGCCCGGAAAGGTTTAAAAATATCTATCTATTTCTCCATTCAGTAGAATGAAATGGTAAAAAGAGAGGCGGCGCAAGAGACTAGGAGACATAGTGAACTAAAATCTAATCTGAACCTTATTCTTTATGTCCTTTTCATCACTGCCCTTTCATCCTTGATTGCATTGATAGTCATAAACTATAATCTAGGGAAAGCAATCTCCACTACTGATTCAGAGAAAAGAGAAGTAGATCTGACGGGAGAGGCAACAGGAGGAAGGCAATGCATGGATAAGAAGGATAACGATGGAGATACATTCATAGATTACCCTGCTGATCCCGGATGTTCATCTGCAAGGGATAGGGATGAGATAAATCTGATGATCCAATGTGATAATGGAGTGGACAATGATAAAGATGGATTGATAGACTATCCTGCTGATCCCGGATGCTCATCGCCACTCGATACTTCAGAGTTAGATGATTCATGCTCAGATACAGATGGAGGGATAGTTCCTACAGAAAAGGGGACTGTCACTGGTGCTATCAGTGGATATTTTTACACCTATGTAGATAACTGCTACGTGACCAACACGACAAACAACATGCTGAACGAATGGTACTGCACTGGAACAGCGCCATTCCAGACACAGATAAGTTGTGCCTCGCTTGGAAAAATCTGCGTAAATGGTGCGTGCGCGTAAGGAAAGACACCCAATGATTCTTAGAACATAGACAGGAGCAAAGTTTCACAAGATTTAAAAACAAAATATATTTAAACATTATTCTATAGAGAAGAAGAGGTTAAGGTAAGCTTTTTAGAAAAAAGCGCTCAGAAATCTGGAGGATTTCTGGCGCGCCGGAACAGATGTTCCGAGCACTTAAGCAAAAAATAAATATGGCTGAAGAACATACAGGGCATACCGAAAACAAGGTAGAGCACAAAGCAGAAAAAAAAGATGAAGGAAGCATAAAGATACCTAAGAGGGCATTCTTCCTTGTAGCTGGATTCATCCTCATATTCATCGTAGGATTTGCCTTCGGCAGGCTTACTGGAAACACGAATGGCGCTGTTGTCGCCGGAGGAAATGAGAACGGAATCCCTTCTGGAAACGGACAGCCTGTAAAGCTTTCTCTCGATGGGGAGCCTTCTCTTGGAAACAAAGATGCGCCAGTACAAATCGTAGAATTCTCAGATTATCAATGCCCATTCTGCAGAAGAGCATATACACAATCATATTCTCAGATAAAGAAAGACTATATCGATACTGGAAAAGTATATTTCGTATTCAAAGACTTCCCATTGACTTTCCACCCAGCGGCTATTCCAGCTGCGGAATATGCAAACTGCGCAAATGAGCAAGGAAAATACTGGGAAACTCATGATGCAATATACGATGAGCAGAACAAGCTTGGTCAGGGAACAATCGAATTCGGAGAGACAGAGCTCAAGAAGTGGGTTTCAACTGTTCCAGGAATAAACATGCAGAAGCTTGATGCATGTGTAAAGAGCGGAAAGTACAAGAAAGAGATAGAGCAAGATACTGCAGAAGGAATTGCAGCAGGTGTAAGCGGCACTCCAACATTCTTCATCAATGGACAGGCCCTTGTAGGCGCACAGCCATATTCTGAGTTCCAAAGATTGATCGAGGCTGAACTCGCGGCATAAATTTTCTTAGGATTATTCATTCTTCCTTTGCCAGATTTGTCGTTCTAGAATAGCTATATCCCAGCACATAAATTCTTTTTAAAGTCGCTCTCGTTGTGCCCTGAAGCAAAGGGGAAAATGGTGAACGTAAAGGAAGCTGATGGGGAGAAGAGAGTAGAATATACCCCAGAAGAGAGGGAAAAAGCGCTTTCTTACTTCGTCACATCTCCGACAGATCCCATCTATGCATGCACCCACAATCTTCCGCCAGAGGTTTTTGGCGCTTTCGGTTCGTTCTTCAGCAGGAATCCGAAAGATATGCGAGAGCATTTATTCGATGCCATCATCGGAACAATCCCCGGACATGAGCTTCCGACAGAAGATGGTGCGGAGAATCTGAGAAAGCTTGTTGAGGGGCATTACGAATCTCCAGCCGAAGCATTGAAAGCAGGAATTTCCAAATCACAGCAATTCTTCAATACTTTCTACGGAAAATACAGCCACAAAAGCATCGCAAATGTTGTCTGGATCCCCATGGTGATGAATAATGTAAGCCAGCTCACTGCAAGGCAGTTGGCTTATGACCAGCTTTCCTTCTTCATAGAACAATCAACCCGATTTGTCAAATTCGATACTGGCCAGTATTACAGAGACCCGGATGTGATGCAAAGCTCTCTTGCAGATGTTTACGAAGAGGCTATGCAAGAGCTTACAGGCGCTTATTCAAAATCGATGGATTTCGGAAGAGAGCATTACAAAAGAGAAATTCCTTTTAACATCTGGCTTGAGCGGCAAGATGAAGATACAAGAGGTAAATCAGAAGGTTTTCAGCAGAGAAAATACTCAAGGGAGATAGATGCAAAAGTCTTCGATGATGTGCGCTTCTTGCTGCCACAGGCAATCCAGACAAATATAGCATTCATTGAGGATGCCCGTTCTCTTGAGTATGATATAGCTGCATGGAAAGGACATTCACTTCATGAAATTAGAGAGAATGCAGAACTGCTTGAAAAGCATGCCGGGCAGATCGCCCCCTCAATAATAAAATATACAGAAGAAAATAGGTTCTATGGGGAACAATACAGAGAGTTTGATGAATCCCTTGCCACACCGTTCATTGAAGTAACGCCTCAATCCAAAAGCGCAAGGATTATCGATGCCGATCCAAAATTACTTGATAAATTTATCGCTGCAGTATTAAAACGAAACAATACCGGAACTTTTTCTCAATTTTTGGACTATGTTGGGAAGGAAATGTCCCTGAAGGATAAGATAGTCACTCTTGAAAGAATTGTCGCGAATAGAAAGGCATTCGATGAATGGATATGTGTAGAGGAAACAGCTGATTTGCCGAAAGTGCTCGTAGAGATAGTTACAGATGTCGGAGCGACAAGAGACTTGAGAAGGCATCAGAAGAATGATAGAGATGAATCGCGCTACACCTTAGATATGGGATATACTATTCCGCCAGCAATCGAACGCGAAGATGGATATGGAAAAGAGGCAAAAGAGATATTTGTTGGAGCTATGGAAAAAGCGCATGATGCAGAAAGGGAGATAAGAAAAAAATTCCCACATCAGGCGCAGTACATCATTCCAATGGCGTGCAACCATTCTCTTACAATGAGTCTTGGTCTGGATCAGCTCCAGTATCTAATCTATACGAGAAGCACACCAGAAGGAAACTGGAGTTACAGGAAAGACATGTTTAATCTTGCAGAACAGGTTATGAAAACATATCCATGGATTGTAGGATACAAAAGTTATCCGAAAGAGAAGAGCGTTATCGAGGCATATGAGCAAGCGCCATTTACGAGAAAGATGAGAGAAAGGCAAGAAAATTGGCAGGGAATAAAGAAAATGATGGAAGATGCGGGTGAGAAATTCGATGAAAGAGCACCATATCCAACTCCACTGATATTAAGGACACAAGAAACAGGATTGCATCAGTAAAAAAATAAAATGCAGCAAGGAAAAATAATCACAATAGAAGGCGGAGATGGCACCGGCAAGAAGACGCAGGCAGAGCTTCTTGTGGAGCGCTTGCGCGGGCAAGGATTCAAGGTAGAAACTCTCTCTTTTCCCCAATACGAAGAGCCGACTGGAAAAGTGATAAAAGCATACTTGGATGGAAAATTTGGCTCTCTTAAGGAAATTCCAGCAAAGGCAGTTTGCGCACTTTATGCGGCGGACAGATTGGCAGCACAGAAAAGAATCCAATATTGGCTTGCAGATGGGAGGATTGTCATTCTGAATAGGTATATAGAGAGCAACATCGGACATCAGGCGGCGAAGCTGAATGAAGAGAATAGGGAAGAGATGATGAATTGGATTTATGATTTCGAAGTGAAAGATCTTGGGATAAGGCCGTCAGATCTTGTTGTCTTTCTCTCACTCCCGATAAAGGTCGCAGAGGATGCGATGAAGAACGAAGAGAGGAAACTTGATATTCATGAGTCAGATATCGGATACAAACTAGAGGTGCATAAGGCGTATGCGCTCGCCTCAAAGCTCTATGGATGGAAAAATATAGACTGCATGCATCCAACCGAAAGCAGAAGGCTTTCGATAGATGAAGTCTCTGAGAAAATTTGGGATGCCGTGAAGGAGAACCTGGGGTAAAATGAGGGTTGCGGTAAGTTCCATCTGTATCAGAGAGGGAAAGATTCTACTTGTAAAAAAGAAACAGGTGTGGATTCTTCCTGGCGGAAAGCCAGAAAAAGAAGAATCGGATATCGATTGCCTGCTGCGTGAAATCTGTGTTGAAGAGCTTCCGGGATCGCAGCTTGAGAACTTTAGATATTACAGATCTATCCACGGAGTAACTCCGCATACTGGAGATGTTCTCGAGGCTCGGACTTATTTTGCAGATATAAGCGGAAAACTCAAGCCTTCGGCAGAGATAAGGGCTGCAGAATGGTGCACAAATCCTAGAGACTACAATCTTTCAGATATCACAAGAAAGTTTGTTGACTCCCTATACAAATGTGGACATTTGAAGTAGTTTGAAGTAGTATTCTACTTTCTCCCAGAGCTTCCGAATCCGCCCGCGCCGCGTGCGCTCTCGGTGAGCTCATCAACTTCCTCAAAGGAGATGGCGTCCACTTTCGAGAAGAGCATCTGTGCTATGCGCTCGCCCTTTGCGATGAGAAAATCTTCTTTTCCAAGATTTATGAGAATTACTTGCACCTCTCCCCTGTACCCAGAATCAATAGTTCCCGGCGCATTGAGCACTGTGATTCCGTGCTTCGCCGCAAGGCCAGAGCGGGGCCTTATCTCGGCATGATAATTCTGTGGCATCTCTATCGCAATCCCAGTACCGACAATCTTTCTCTCACCCGCACTCAGCATGACCTCTTCTGCAGAATGAAGATCAAAGGCAGCATCATACTCATAGGCCTTCTTAGGCATGAGCGCATCTTGCTTTAATCTCTTGATTTTTATCTGTACCATCTTTTTGTTGTGTTGTAGAGAAGAAAAAGAGTTTTATAGTTTATGCTTTGGCTTTATTTTCTTTTGTACTTTCTGGATTAAACCTCTTTCTAAAAGAGGTTTAGCACTTACTAAATCCGCATGTGCGGCACATCTCACATCCTTCTACCATCTCTGTGATATTTCCGCAATCAGGGCACACATTTCCAGATAGCTTTCTCGGCTTGAGGCCATGCGCTTCTGCAGTATCTTTCTTCAAGGTCTCTATCTCATTCAAGGTGTCATGCAAAGTTGTCTGTTTCTCTGCCGAATATTCCTCTCCCTGATTCATTATCTCAAGCGCCTTTGCAATCCCATCTGCAAGAGAGTAAACCCAGCCTTTTTCTGTGATTATAGGATTGCTTTTTATTCCTTTTAGCTGACTGATAACCTCATCCAAAGGGATTCCGTATCTAAAGCACAAGGAGATGAGACGGCCAATGGCCTCGCTATCTGCAGAGATGTCACTTCCCGATTTGCCGACATTAATAAAAGTCTCTCTTGGCTCTCCATCATCGAAATTAAGTGTTACAAAAGCTGTACCGATAGGAGTCTTCACACGCACGGTCTTTCCTTCTGAGATTTCTTTCCGCTCCTTTCTCTGCTTTTCCTGGCTTTCTTTCACAGGTGTTTCTTTTTCCTTCGATTCTTTCTTATTCCCCCCAGTCTCCAAAACCTGTACATCTTTACTTCTATCCCTGTAAATCGTAATCCCTTTAAGAGCAAGCTTCCATGCCAAGAGATACGCCTTCTTCACATCTACAACCGTGGCTTCCTCAGGCATATTTATCGTCTTACTGACAGCGTTATCCACATGTTTCTGGAATGCGGCCTGAATCCTCACATGCTGCTCAGTCCCAACATCAAAAGTTGTCTTGAACACCCTCTTTAAATCTTCAGGAATCTCTTGTATCCCTGTAACACATCCCCTATTCTGATAAATCTTCTCGAGTATCTCTTTAGAGTAAAGTCCTCTCTCCTTCAGAACCCTTTCAAGATGCTTATTGACATAATAAAGTGAATCTCCCCCCCTGATATTTTTCTTGTAAACCATCCCAAACCAAGGCTCTATTCCACTGCTTGTATCAAAAATCATGCTGATGGTCCCTGTTGGCGCAATTGTTGTTCTTTCGGCATTTCTCACCATATCTTCTGGCTTTCCTGTCGCATACTTACTGAGTTCAAATGCGGGGAATACTCCCTTCTCTTCTGCAATCTCGACTGAAGCGATCTTAGCCTCATCGTTGATAATCTTCATCACAACTTCTGCAACTTGCAGAGCCTCATCGCTATCGTAAGGAATTCCCAACTGAATCAACATATCTGCAAATCCTAAAACGCCAAGACCAATCCTCCTGTGTTTCAGGACAGTCTGCTCAACTGGTGGTATTGGGCCCTTATTTGAATCATTGACATTATCCATGAATCTTATGATGACGCGTGTGGCTTCACGTAACTTCTCTTCATCGATTTCTGCCTTTCCATTTCTCCTCGTCACGAAGACATCCAAGTTCACACTGCCAAGATTGCATGCATCATAAGGATGCAAGGGCTGTTCACCGCATCCCCTTTGCACGTAACCATCAGTAATCCATGTGTCGCTGGATTCGCAATACAAATCATAAACTTCTTCCGTCCCAGCAGGCTCTATTGAAACAATTTTTGCTTTCCATGTATTTCCAGTTGTGAGCCATTCCTTTCTCAACTCTCGGAGTTTTTTGCCTTTTATCGGGCTTATCTTTTCCAGCTGCGACATGCGAGCAAGCCTTCCAGCGCCCTCACCAGAAACTATAATCTGGTATTTTCGGTGCTTCCTTACAATTCTTCTATCACCGATCTGGCCTCCATCGTCTAAGAAGCTTGAAAAGATTCTGCCATGACAGCCGAGCATCAGGAGCAACCTTCGAATATTCTGGGCCAGCTTCTGGGAAGAGGTAACAAATCTTATCTGCGGATGATTAGACTTAAGCAAAACGTCTCCATCTGTAGCAAGCAGGCCATCAATGATACCCAGGGCTTTCTCTCTACTGGAAACTATGGTGATATCGAATGTCTTTTCATAAGAGTATGAAGGAACAAGTTGTAACTGCTGTATAACCTGCCTGCCTCCAGAAAGGATCATGTTCATGCTCTTGCTGTTATTCTGAATATCATCTTTTCTGAACTTTTCTTCTCCAAACAACTGCTTTACATTCTGATTAAACTCCGCGTCGTCTGTGCTAGAAGCGATCTTTACTATATTATGCGACATCGCGTATTCAGTATAGCATCCATCTCCCAACAGGATTCCGGATTTAAGTCCTTCAAGATATTCATCTGGATTCGATAGTAGAATCGGAGCTGGCTCAACACGCACGTAATCCCCATCCTTGAGTTCATCAAGCCTGTAATCTATAAGCCTCTTGCTCTGACTTCCTTTCTTTATTGCGTAGTATCTATGCGTTGCAGTCACAACTTGCACTCCACCATCTGAAAATTTTACATTGAATACCGGCACTGCATCATGTCTTTCAACAGATTTTACAGGCTCAAATCCAAAAACAGTGCTGATTTGATCGCCAATCTCAATTTTTTCTACAGGAACGTATCCTTGCGGCGTATTGACAAGAGTTCCCCTTGCCACACACGGATTCGTCGCTTTTATCGGCCCGAGCTTTGGTAAAGGATTATATTTGTTTATTTCATCTAAGAAAATCATTCCAGGATCGCCAGTGCGCCATGCAAGCTCACAAATCGTGTCCATAAGCACATCTGCTTTCAACTGCACGATTCCAGGATCACTTATCCTCCCGATAACACGATTCTTGAAAGAGTCAATCACATCGGTTCCATTATCCGCAAGAGTCAAGGAAGGAGCCTTTGGCCTCTGTCCTACTTCTGCTCCAGCAAGACCACCTTCAATATTCTTGACCACATGCTTCAAATCCTCGACAAGGAATTTCTTTCCGTTCCATTCAAGGTCAAAGTACCCATTGGTATCAACAGCACGCATGAAATCTTCTGTTGCGCCTACGCTGACATTAAAATTTGTAATCTCTCCCCTTTCTGTTTTCGCATAAATAAAATCAAGGATGTCTGGATGGTTTATGTCGAGAATACCCATGTTTGCTCCCCTTCGGTTTCCGCTATTGATTATTTCAGTCTGCCTATCAAACTGCCTTATGAATGAGACAACTCCCGAAGCAACTCCCTTGCTCTTCACCACATAGCTCCCTCTTGGCCTTAGCTCAGAGAAATTATAGCCTGTTCCGCCGCCATGTTTCTGGATGAGGGCAGCGTGCTTCACACTCTCATAAATCTCCTCGAGGGAATCATGAACTGGCAGTACATAGCAGTTAAAGAGACCAGTGATATGAGTGCCTGCATTTGTCCAGACTCTTCCACCAGGAGTGAAAGCCTTTGATGCAATGACGCGATAGAACTTTTCTGTCCACCTCTCAACTTCTTCTTCGCTTGCACCAAACTGCTTCTCAATCTCAGCAAGAGTTCGCGCAAGCCTGAATATGGCCTGCTTCGGCGTTTCTATCACATCACCATGCAAATCCCTCAACAAGTATTTCTTACTGAAGGTCCATCTAGAATTATCGCTGAGCTTCTCATCAAAATCATCCTTCGCTACAAACGAAGGTAGTTTTGTCCTGACCCCAAAATATTCTGCAATCTCCTCCTTGGTTTTGCCCTCAAGTAAAATAAGTGTCTTCCGGTCCATTATCTGAATTTATACAATTTTTTGTAAGAGTTGTTTGAAGTCAGCCTTGGTGGTCATCCCATTTCTGCGTGCAACTTCCTTTCCGTCCTTCATAAGAAGTATTGTGGGAAGCGAAGTTATGTTGTACTTGGACATGAAAGAATTCACCTTCCCTAAGTCAAGTTCACAGAATTTGATAGCGCTTGAAAGGTCCCCCTCAAGGTCAGCTATGACCTTAGAAACAGCCTTGCAACTCCCGCACCATTCCGCATAAAAGTCAATCACAACAGGCTTGTTCTCGTGCAGCACTTCATGTTCAAAATTTTGTTCATCTAGGCTTATCATTTTCCTCTTTTCCAATCTTTTTTCTTTTTCTTCTATTTTCTCGCTCTTCCTTCTCTACTTTTCTGCTTTGTGCCCCCTCCGCGCCCCGCGCTCCCGGCCCCGCGCTCTGTGCTACCTACAGCTCTTTAATCTCTCTCTTGAGCTCATCCAAGTTCTTGAATTCTTTGTACACAGAGGCGAAACGCACATAGGCGATCTCATCCAGCTTCTTGAGCTTCTTCATCACAAGCTCACCGATGACCGAAGAAGGAATCTCTGTCTTCTCTCTCTTTTTGAGTGCCATCTCGACCTCTGCACAAAGGCCCTCTATCTTCTCTGTGCTTATCGGCCGCTTCTCACAAGCCTTGATCACTCCAGCCTTCAGCTTCTCTACACTGAAAGGCTCTCTTCTACCATCTTTTTTGAGCACAACAAGATCTGTTTTCTCGACACGTTCATAGGTCGTGAAGCGCTTTTCGCACTTTGGGCATTCACGCCTCCTCCTTACCGTATCTTCTGCCTCTCTGCTATCAATGACCCTTGAATCTGGAGTTTTACAGTATGGGCATTGCATTTTTACCGCCTTTTCCAGATTCCTGGCTTCTTGAGTTTTTGATGCACCTTTTCCAAAAAGGTGCTTTTCGTCATCGCTGAATGAGCACAACATATAGTGCCTATTTCCAATCGAAAACACTAAATCTTGTAAAATATTCTAGGTTATGCGCTCGCTAGTATTTAAAGATTATCGTTACAAAAAATATATTTTTATGAGACATACAACATGTTGTGCCAAAATGCATGGCAGATTGAGAGCCCAATTCCAGAAGAATCAGTGGAGATAGGGGAAGTTATTTTTTCTTTTTTCGGCGCCGTCACAATATATTGTATCAAGCGTGTTTACTTTCTACTCACAACTCTTATCGACTCCTCAATTATCTCAAGCCCATGCTCTGCTTGTTGCCGCGTGAGTGTTAGTGGGGGGCAGATCCGGATTGCACTTTTGCCCGCCGGGAGCAAGATAAGTCCCTTTTCGACTGCTTTGCATAGAATCTTGCTCCTCATTTCGGGTGCAAAGGCTTTTGTCTTCTTATTTTCAACTATCTCTAGGGCTTGCATCAGTCCGATTCCGCGCACATCACCGATTATTTCATGCTCTTCCTTGAGCTCGAGCAGTCTCTTTTGTATGATCTTGCCGATACGCGATGCATTCTCACCAAGTTTATGTTTTTTCATGTATTCCAATGTTGCAATTCCAGAGGCAGACGCAAGCAAGTTGCCGCCGAAGGTATTAGCGTGTGCTCCCGAAGGCCAGCTCATTATCTTTGATGAAGAAAGAGTAACACCAAAGGGGATTCCGCCTCCGATTGCTTTGCTCAGGCTGACAATATCTGCATTTACACCGAAGTTTTCCATGGCAAGAAACTTTCCTGTACGGAAGCAGCCAGATTGCACTTCATCTGCGCACAGCAGCAAGCCATTTTCATTTGCAAGCTTACGCATTCCAACAACAAACTCCTTTGGAGGAACAAGATATCCTGGTTCGCCAGCAATAGGCTCAAAGAAGATTGCTGCTGCATTTCCCTTACAGCTTTTTATCACTCTCTCAAGCTCTGAAAGATAATCAGATGAGCACACTTGGGCATCGCCATCGCACTTTCCACCAAAGGGGCATCTGTAACAATAAGGATAAGGCGCATGCTTCACATCAAGAAAAGGACCGAATCTTTCCTTATGCACTGGCTTCGCACTGGTCAGGGAAAGGGAACCCATTGTTCTTCCATGGAAAGAAGGAGTGAATGCGATGAGAGTGCTCTTTTTTGTGTGCCAGCGGGCAAGCTTAAGCGCGGCCTCAACACTTTCAGTTCCGCTGTTGCTCAAGAAAGCTTTTTCCAAGTGAGAAGGAACAAATTTCAAAAGCTTTTCCACAAAACGCACAGGAAGCTCATTATAAAAATCGGGAAATGCGGCATGAATTCCATCCTGCAGCTGCTTCCGTACAGCCTTCGCAACATCTGGATTTGCATGGCCAGTAGCTGCGACTGCCACTGCAGCGCCAAAGTCCAAGTATTTGTGCCATTCCAAATCCCAGACATAACATCCCCGAGCTTTGCGCCAGACAAAATCATACTCTCGCGTCATAGAGGGAGAGATAACTTTCTTATCACGCAAAACAACAGCAAGACTCTTCTTTCCCGGGCTTTTGCAGATGAATCTCTCTTTCATTTCCTCTTTACTTTCGTCCTCTTTTCTATTGTTGTAAGTGCTCCATTATTTTTAATTCTTTCCTCACCTAAATTGAAAGATTCAAACTCGAAGAGTCTTCCTGCGAGTAGCTCCTTCTCGCTATAAATTTTTATTTTAGTTGAAACTTCGTAGCCATATCCGAGCTCAAGATCAAGCTCAAACCTTTGCCGCATGAGTTCAAGGGGTATACGTCCGTACATAGAGGGCTTACAGATTGCAAGATCATAAAATATCCTCAAGCTGGTGGGATTTGGTTCTATCACAGATAGATGTGCCTTCTTTCCCGATATAAGTGCAGAAAAGGTCGGAGAAGTATAAGGAAGATTGTACTTAGGAGAGAATCTTTCCAGCACAGAATAAAAATTCTCAGGCTCAGGAAGCAGGCATTCAAGATCAAATTCTCGGATTATCTCTTCATTGTTGCTAATAATGCATCCTATACATCCCGGGCCAAAATGCAAAACTCCGCCAGAACCAATCCCAGACCAATAAGAGCAAACCAGGTTAGAATTACAATCAAAACCGAATGAGATTCCTTCTTTCGCGCCTTCTCGTATTTTTGCTCGTTCCAAACTAAGTTTCCCGATGGGAAAACCCTCAGCGATAAGAAGAGTTCATTTTTAAGCTTTCAAGGCAGGCACAAAAGTGTAGTAATGCTTATAAATCTGAAAAGATTCATGCAAAATAGTTTTCTTATCTTCCTTCTATCACTTCATCAGCCAAAGAAGGATGGCCTTCTGCATGTGAAGCCGGTTCTCTGCCTCATCAAGAACAATGCTCTGCGCTCCATCAATGACATCGGCAGTAACCTCTTTTCCGCGCTCTGCCGGAAGGCAATGCATGAACACGGCCTTCTTTCCAGCAAGGTGCATCAAACGTGAGTTAACCTGATACTTCTGAAGTGCTGAGATCCTTCTAGCTTCCTGATCTTTCGGAATGTGGTAACTCATCCAAGAATCAGTGTACAAAACATCCGAGTCCCGAACTTCTTCAGGATTTGATGAAATGATGAATTTTGTCCCATTATCCTTCGCATATTTTTTCGCGGCCTCAACAACAGAAGGATTTGGAGAGAATTCCTTGCCTGGAGGGCAGCAGATAGAAAGGTGCATCCCGATCTTTGGCAGGGCAAACATGAATGAGTGCGTAACATTGTTGTTCGCATCTCCCAAGTAGCTCAGTTTCAGCCCTTTAAGCTTCCCAAACTTTTCTCTGATCGTAAGCAAGTCAGATAAAATCTGGCATGGATGAGAAAAATCAGTAAGCCCATTTATCACAGGCACGCGAGAATTTGCGGCGATCTTCTTCAGGTCCTCATGGGAGTAAAGGCGTGCCATTATAGCATCCATGTATCTTGCCACAACACGCGCGGTATCTTCAACACTTTCCTTTCCCTTTCCAAGCGGCGAACCTTGCAAGTCATAATAGATCGCATGCCCTCCGAGCTGCAGCATCGCAACCTCAAAGCTCAACCTTGTGCGAAGAGAAGGCTTTTCAAAGAACATCAATAGATTCTTGCCGGCAAGAGCTTTCGCATACTTACTCTGGCTCTTCTTTATCTTGAGAGCCAAATCAACGAGAGAAAGGATCTCCTTGCCGCTTAAATCTTTCAGGGACAAGAGATGACGTAGCTCTTTCATTTTTTGATCCATTTTTTAGTCATCTTTTATTTCATTTCTTCTTACCCATCTTACCCAGTACAGGCTTTACCTTCTTATGGCTCCTCAAAAACCCATCGAGTACATCAACAAGAGTCGGCTTTCCGAATTCCTCTACCTCATAATTCACCTTAAGCATCGGCTTATTTATCTTGAGGATGCGCCTCAAATCCACGGGGGTTCCAATCAAAACAAAATCTGCCTTTGCCCTATTTATAGTCTCCTGCAATTCAGAAATCTGCTTATCGCTATAGCCCATCGCGGGCAAGACATTGCTTAAGTGCTTGAACTTTTCAAAGACCTTCTTGATGCTTCCCACAGCATAGGGCCTTGGGTCCACAAGCTTCGAGCCGTAAGTCCTTGCAACAAGGGCAGCTGCACCAAAACTCATTCCGCCATGAGTCGTTGTAGGTCCGTCCTCTATCGCAAGAACGTTTTTGCCATGAAGTTTACTTCCAGAAAACCCATCTGCAATAGTTCTTTTCATGTCTGCCAAAACAATCTTTGCACGAGGATTGAATTTGCGTGCATTATCTTTGATAAGCTCAACATCCTTAGGTTCTGCAGTCCTGATCTTATTTATCATGATAACATCAGCTATCATAAAATTAGTGAGGCCCGGGTAGTATGTTGTTTCATGGCCTGCTCTCCGAGCATCCGCGATTGTTATGTGGAAGTCAGCCTTGATAAATGGCAGGTCGTTATTTCCGCCATCCCAAAGGATTATGTCTGACTCGCCTTCTGCGAGTTTCAGTATGCGCTCGTAATCTACACCAGCATAAACAGTAAATCCATTCCTTATGTGGGGCTCATATTCCTCGCGCTCCTCAAAGGTGCATTCCTGCTTATCTAAATCCCCAAGAGTCTTGAAGCGCTGCACGTCCTGCATCTTCAGGTTTCCGTAAGGCATCGGATGCCTGATTATTCCAACCCTAAGTCCCTTTTGTTTCAGATAGAGAGAGATCTTCCTCGTCGTTGGACTTTTGCCCGCGCCAGTCCTAACAGCGCAAATCGCAATGACTGGTTTTTTGCTCTGCAAGAGAGTGTGTTTTATACCCATCAGCTTGAAATCAGCACCAGCCGCAAGAACTCTCGCGGCCTTCTCCATGACTTCCTGATGCGAAAGATCAGAGTAAGCAAGAATCACTTCATCGGCATCAAACTTTTTCACAAGAGAGGGAAGCTCTTCTTCGGCATAAATCCTTATCCCGCGCGGATAAAGCTTGCCGGCGATCTGTGAAGGAAACACGCGATTAGAAATTCCGGGAATCTGTTCTGCAGTAAAGGCTACAACCTCATAAGAAGGATTATCACGAAAGAAAGTATTGAAGTTATGGAAATCCCTTCCCGCGGCTCCGAGGATGATTACTTTTTGTCTCGCCATTTCCCCTCTTTCTTTCCCCTTTTTCTGCCTTCGAGACAGAGTATTCTTATTTATTTAAATCTTTTTCTCCTTCCAATTCTTATCTCGCCGTAAATCCTCTTGAGATGATTGTTCCATCCCTCTGTTGAAGAGCCTGGGAAATCTTTTCCGGGCTTGTTATGATAACGAGTCCATTAACCTTCTGCAGATAGTTGATGGCAGCCTGAATTTTTGGGCCCATACTCCCCTCTCCGAAATGCCCCTCCTTTATGTACTGTTCTGCCTGCTTCAGCGTTATCCTTCTCAAAGGCCTCTGTGTTGGCTTACCAAAATCCAAGTAAGCGCATGGAACATCTGTCAGAATGATAAAAAGTTCTACCCCTAAATCAGTAGCAAGAACTGCAGATGCCAAATCCTTATCGATGACAGCTTCAACACCCCTCAAATTTCCTCTTTCCTCCACAACAGGAATTCCGCCCCCTCCAGCAGCAATAACGATTGCTTCCTTTGTAAATTTCTTGATTGCCGAAGCCTCTACAATCTTCAAAGGAAGTGGAGAAGCGACAACTCTCCGGAAGCCACCTCTTGGATCAGCCTTGATGTGCATCCCTTGCTTCTTCAGCTCAACAGCCTGCTTCGCATTATAATAAGGGCCTATGAATTTCGTGGGATTCTTGAAGGCAGGATCCTCCTTCGAGACTATAACCTGGGTCAGGACACTTATGACTGGAAGATCAATCTTATGCCTCTTGAGAAAGTTGTACAAGCTCTGCTGTATTATGTATCCAATTTCAGCTTCTGTCTCTGCAACAACAACCTCTAATGGAAGAGAGTAGGCTTTGCCGAACGCCTCCTCAACCCTTATGAGTGAAGAGCCGACTTGGGGTCCATTCCCATGCGTGATAGTCAGAACATGCTCTTTCGCAAGCACAGAAATCTTTTCGATTGTCTTCTCGACATTCTTGAATTGAGTCAGAATACTTTCCTTTTGCCCCTTTTTGAGAAGAGCGTTCCCTCCAAGAGCGACAAGTACTGCTTTCATAATTAAAGAAAAAGAATCTGAGTTATAAATTTATCCAAGCTCTCTTTCTCCTCTGCCAGAATTTCAGCGCTGCTTCAGCTTTGGGCTGGAGCAGGCCTGCCTTTCTTGTAAACTCGGAATCTCCTCTTATTCCTTTTGGCATTCTTGCCTTTCCTTTGGTGTGGAACTGCGTAATCCATTTTATTCTCCCTCAAAACTTTTTTTATAAATCTTATCGTGATGGTCGAAGTCTGCAAAGTAAATAAAATCGTTTTGTTTGTCATACCTAAAGACTAGGACAAAACTGCCAACATGAACTCCCTTAAATTCCTTCAAATCGTATCTTAAATTCTTATAGTGCTCAACATCGTAAATCTCTAGAACCTCTTGCATCTTGCCGAGAAGGTTCTCATAAAGCTTTTTATCTTTCTTCCTTAACTTTACCAAAATCCTATCTAAATTTTTAGTAGTTTTGTGCTGGCGAGGCATTTTATTTGTTCTCTATCTTTCTTCTTAACTCTTTTATAGAAGTAAAGGTTTCACCATAACCTTCTTTCTCAATTCTCCTCAACTTTTTAAGATATTCCGGCCTGACTTCGAATAAACTTCTCATTTTAACCTCTATATGCTCTAATCTTTCTTTTATTTCCTCGAGAGAATGGAGCATATTTTGCTCTGTTTTGGTCATAATAATAGCATAACTTTTTGATTATATAAATTTTTGTATCAAATTTTTACCTCCATAAATTTCCTCGGTGCTCTCGTAAGCACCTCTGTTCTCCCAGCCCCGAGCCCTGCGCCCCCGGCACCGCCGACAAAAAGCGTATCCTCAATCCTAATTCCTAGTTCTTTTCTACCTCTGCTCCTCTTCATGTAGATGCCAGGCTCTATCGTGATAAATTGCCCTTCTGCAAGCCGCTCACGAGAGCGCGAACTGACGCGCGGACGCATGTGTATCCTTCTTCCGATCCCATGCCCGAGAGAATGTATGAAAAAACGTGAAAGCTTACCAAGCTTTTTGCGTGCAAACGTATCAAGAGTCCTGCAGTCTGCTCCCACCTTCACTCGTGCAACACATTCCTGCTGACATTTCTGCACAAGGCGATAAAGCCCTTTCTCTATTCCAGAGGCCCTGCCAAGAAATATAGTTCTTGTAAAGTCGGATGCCAAGTCATTCACCCTGCAGCCAAAATCAAGAACCAAAAATCCGTGCGTGAGTTTCTTGTCGCGGGGCCTTGCATGAATCTCTGCACAATTATTTGCTACAATTGGAGGAAAAGCGCTTCTGACACCAAATTGCCTAAATCTATACAAGATGAAGCGAGAGATATCCTTCTCTGTGCTAAATTCCCCTTTTTGCAGGCCGGAAATAATCTCAGAAAAAATCTTGGAATCTGTCTCGCAAGCTTTTTTTATAGATAAGTACTTTGCCTCCATTCTTCCCCCTCTATTGCTCCGTGCCATGTACCCCGCGTTCCGTGCTCCCAGAGCCCCTCGCCATCAGCCTAATCCTTCAGCTCGAGAGTCAGCCTCTCATCCTTTAAAGAATACCCCTGAATCTGCATATCCATAGGAATCAACTTGAAGTAGATCTTGTCATCCCCAAAAGCCTTTACTTCGATGCTGTTCTGCAGCTTGTTGATAAAAACTTTCTTTGGATCCCTCACACCAGGAAGAGCGAGCTCATAGACAACCTTATCTGAAAATCTTTTCACATCAGTCCTCGCCTCTTCTCGAGGAAACTTAGAATAGTGCTCAATCTCTTCTTTACTCGCAGACCTCTTCAGATTCTCTTTTGTCCTCTTTGCAAATTGGTCCTCTGTTTTTCTAGGGTCATTTATCATGATTCGGGGAACTCCATCCTTATTGCTGATGCTTATGCTAACTCCTCTCCTCTCGACCTTATTTCTCGCCTCACCCGTCTCTTCTTCCCAAATCTTATCCATCTCCCGCGCAAGTTCCTTAGTCAACTTATCAAATATCTTCCCGAATGGGAATGGAAGATTGATTTCACTCAAGTCGAGATTTTCCTGAAGGTGTAATCTCCATCGCGCGTACTAGCTCCGCAAAAATAGCAGTATCTATGATTCTTGTTTATCCTTTTCCCACAAGACTTGCAATTTGTTTTTTGAAAAAACATCTTCGTAATAAAAAAAGGCCGGTTAAACTTTAAAAAGGTTTCCCTTAATTTTTATTTAAATGCAAAAACTTTAAAATGGCGACTGCTTCTTCAGAGATAAGTCCAGATAAGTCCTGAAAGGTATAGATTGGAGGTAAAAAGAGGAAATGAGCAAGTCCAAAGAAGAGATAGCTAAGAGGTTTAATATAGATCTGAAGAAACTGGAAGAAGAGCAGAAGAAACTGGCAAAACTTGTCGTTGTGAAAGATTCTCTGGATATCGAAGGAGTGCGGTGCATTGCCGGAATAGATGTCACGACAATCGGAAGAGAGGTTGTGGCGAGCATTGCTACAGTTAACCCAGAGTTCGAAGTGATTGAGGAGAAATTTGCTTCGAGAAGAGCTTCCTTTCCTTACGTTCCCGGATTTCTTGCATTCCGCGAGTTGCAAGTGATGATTGATGTGTATAAGAAATTGGATATGAAACCAGATGTCACATTTGTTATAGGACATGGGATTCTCCATCCAAGAGGATGCGGCATCGCATCGCATTTTGGCATTGCAATCCAGGGCGCGACTATCGGCGTTGCCAAGGAGCTTCTTATCGGCGAGGGGAGGGGAGACAAAGTGTATATAGGAGGTAAGGTCAGGGGCGCGCTTGTCGAGACAAAGAAGGACAGCAAGCCACTGGTAGTAAGTGCTGGCCATAACATCTCTCTCAAAAGTGCAATAGAACTTGTGAAAAAATTCTCAAGAGAGCCCCATAAATTCCCAGAGCCAATTACACTGGCACATAAGTTCCTGAATGGAGTGAAGGGAGAATTTGAGAAGGGCACAAGAAAGGAATAGTTTTTATTCTTTTATTTCTTCAAAGGTTTAATTTAAAGCGCGGCTTTAGTCTAGTGGTAAGATGCGAGCTTCCCATTGACCTTCTTTGCGAAAGAAGCTCAACCAAGAAAAGAAGGAAAGAGCTCGAGATGCGGGTCCGATTCCCGCAAGCCGCATTCACTTTTTCTTATAAGCAACCAAAAAAGCAAAAGGTTTAAATAGGAGGTAAGACATATCTTACCAAGATGGTACAGATCGCTACAACCAAAATAAGTTCGAAGGGCCAGATAGTAATTCCTAGCAATATGCGCGATGACCTTAAAGAAGGAGACATCCTGCTTATCATCAAAGGAAATGACTCCCTCCTGCTAAAAAAGGCGGGCGGGTTAGATAAGAAATTTAAGGACGACTTAGAATTTGCCAGAAGAACTGAAGAAGCCTACAAAAGGCATGAACGGGGGAACTTTAAGAGCATGCCTGTTGAAAAGTTCCTTGCTGAACTTGAAAGATGGTAAATGTCATTTTTGACGGACGTTTCAAAAGAGCAATTTCTAAAATTAAGGACCAAGAAGTGCAAAAAAGCGTCAAGGCTAAGATAAAAAAGATAATTGAAAACCCCGAAATAGGGAAGCCAATGCGAAATGTGAGAAAAGGAACAAGAGAAGTATATTCAAGAAGCTTCAGGCTTTCTTATGCTTATCATAAAGAAAGGAATGCTATAGAATTTTTAGATTTGTATCACAAAGACGAGCAATAAAGAGGGGATGCCGCATTCACTTCTTCTTGTAGGGTTCTTCTTCAATGAATTCAGGTTTGTATCCGAGCTCTCCCGCGAGATACTTCAGCATGTCAAATAAGATCATGCGGTGGCACCGAGTTTTCTTGCCCTCGAACTTCTCGTAGCAAAGCAATGCTAAATCTTCTTTCTCGCCCCTATGCAACAAATCTTCGAAATCCTCTGGCTTCTCCCTATAATGCCTTTTCTGCTCTGAAGTGTATCTTTCCACATACTCGGGCCAGTTTATCCTTGAGTCTTTGTAATCCATTAAAAGCTCTGAAGAAGGTGCGAAGGATTCCAGTATTTCATCGATTCCAACTTTGCGCGCGAAGCGATTGAATCTTGCAATAGAGATTTTTGCTCCATTCAGCTTCTTGGCTACTGCAAAGTAAGAGGTCGTTATTGGCATGATGCCTCCTGAAGAGTTCCGTGTCCTGGGATTGAGAAGCTCGAAATTTCTTTGTAGTAGTTTAATACTCTTTCAGCTAATTTTTTGATTCCATTATCTTGGCTTGCGAAGTCCCCTAGTTCCTGTAAAGTTTTTTCCGGGTTCTTGCTGAATGACACTTGGTACTGATCTATAGCTATATTATAGAGAATATCATCCAGCACATACTTTATTTCTCGAGGCACTGCATAAGCATCTTCATAGAATCCCCTAGCCTTGTCCATGCTGAAAGGATGGAGAGAGTGACCGATGTGCTTGATTGCTCCAGGCAATGATTTTGAGAGTTCTAAAGCAGAAGGGAATCTTTTGGGCCAAAGCCCAACAAGAATTTCTGCGATATCTCCGGCTCTTTCTGGTGAATCTACAAGTGAACTTATCGCTCTTGCGCTTGGATTATTTTGCAGGAATATCTCAAGCTGCTCTTCAGTTCGGATTTGCCCATAGCCCATTCTTTCTCTTGTGGCTGGAAGGCCGCCATGATACTTGCTTATTGCAGAACTCAGTGATTGTCTTCTCTGTCCAATTAATTCAGATTGTGAAGGGAAGTGACCAATTTCACTGATTATCTCCTGGAGCATTGTGCTGACATTTTCCCAATCCTTAAGATAGCCCTTCTTTCCTTCTAATGGCTCTTCTCCTAGTCTCTTGCGAAACTCGTAAAATCCGCCATGATACTTATCGATAGCTGTAACTAGAGATGTATGTCCCATTTTCTTCAGCTTAGCTTGAGAAGGCATTCTTTCCAGTCCATTCTCACCCTTTACCTTTTCAACTTCCTCCATAACATTACTCTCATCCTGCCAGAACCCAGCTGGCTTTTGCAATGAGTCTAGTCCTAAAAGATTCCTAAAGTGCTCAACTCCACCATGTAGAATAAGCTGGTTCCATAAATCTGCTCTCCCTAGAGAGTACATCTCTTTTTGAGAAGGAAGGTATCCAAGATTCTTGATAACTTCTCTCGCTTCTGCGAGAACAGTTTCTTTTGTCCAATATCCATCTTCCTTTCTCCTTTGCTCCAAGCCGAGAGTATCTCTGATCTTTCTCAACCCTCCATGTCTCTTTATCGCCTTAAAAAGGTCGTAGCGCCCGATTTCCCTGAATCTTGGTTCCGATGGCAAGTCTCCTTCTACACAAATTATTTCTCGGCTCTCTTCCAAAATTCTTTCAAGTGTCCAATATCCTCTTGGTTTCATTTCTGCCATTATATTTCCTCCTTAAGTCCGCCATGGCCAGGAATTGCGAATTCGTATACCTGCTTGTAGTAATCCAAAACTCTATGAGCCAGCTTCGACACTCCATTCTTTTCAGAAGCGAATTTTTCTAGCTCTTCCAAAGTCCCTTCTGGATCTTTATTGAAGGGCAACTGGTATTGGTCTGTTGCAATTGTGTATATGATATCATCCAAGACGTACTTCACTTCTGTCGGAATTGCGTACACATCGTCATAAAAGCCTCTTGCTTTATCCATGCTGAAAGGCTGAAGGGAGTGTCCGATTCTCTTGATAGCTCCGGGAAGAGATCTAGAAAGCTGGACTGCGGAAGGGAAACGACTTGGCCATAGCCGCGCAAGAAGATCTGCGATGTCCCCTGTTCTTTCTGTTATGCCTGCCAGATCTCCAATTGCTCCCGCTTCCTTGTTCTCCTGGAGAAAGTCAACAAGCTGGGATTCTGTCTTTATTTTTCCATAACCCATCCTTTCTTTTACAGATAATATTCCGCCGTGATATCTTTGTGCGGCATTAGCTAGATAGGAAAAATCATGATCATATAGCCATGTAGTTGTGGGAAAATTTCCATTTAATTCTGGGTTATTTTTAATTGCGATATCTAATTCCTGCCGAATGTATTCGAAGTCTCTAAGAGAGTCTGAATCTCTCCTCAGAACGGATTGCCCTAGTTTTTCTCTCACTTCGTTCATCCCACCGTGGAACTTCGAATAGACCTCTAGATAAGTATACCCATTTTCGCCTAGCCAAGTGCTAGAGGGAAAGATCATTTTTATTTCTGGGTGATCTGTAAACATTTTTTCTATTTCTGCTTTGTACTTATCCCATTCTTTTAGCTGTTTCCTTCTTACTAAGGGAGTTCTATTATGAAAAACAGACTCTCCTATGGGGATTTCAAGAAGGTCTTCAAGCAAGATATCTCTAGCAGTTCCAGCCTTCACATTATAATTTCTTCTATACCACCCCAATAAGCCACTGAGCCCAATTCCATCCTTGTTTTTCCTTTGAAAATCTGTGGTTGATATCATCTTAGGCTCCTTTCCAGTAATCTCTAGAATTCCTGCGAAGGCTTTTTCTCTTACAGATTTATTATCGTACATCCCTCTTTTATCCCTAAGTTCCACTCCTGCATCCACCAGCCAATAGCTGATAGTTATATCTGCCACACCAACTATGCCAGATATTTCAGTAGTTGTTTTTCCTTCGGCAACATACCAGGTTCTAAGCTGTTCATCTGATGGTCTTTCTTTGCCCTTTAATTTTGTTTCTGCGATGCTCCTGATTTGGATATCATACCTTAGGAGCAGGGGACGTACATTTTGTGGTACTGTACCTAGCCTTTCAGCTATCTCGTTCATAGATATCATATCAGATAAGTACCATTGCTCAAGCTGTTGCTTGCCAGGATCGAATTTAGATGGCCTTCTCTTCTTTACTCCCTTCTCCTGCAGCAGACTTTTTACTTTGTATCTAGTAATACCGAGCATTGCTGCAATCGCATCGCTATCTTTTCCTTCTTGGTTATACCACTCATTCAGCTGCTCTCTCGAGGGCTCAACGAATCCTGCCGGCAACCTCTGCTCTGAAGCGCTGCGGATTGGAATCCCATATTTCTTCAAGTAATCGCCAATCGTGGTGGGAGTAACTTTATACTCATCGGCTAGTTCCTTTTTGCTCTTGTGTTCTCCAATATATTTCATGTCCAACTCTTCTTTAGTGGGGATTCTGCTTTCAGCAGATCTACTAGCCCTATGAGAAGGATCTCTAAGGGGGATGCCATACTCTTTCATCAGCCTGGTTATATGATGATTAGAAACTCCTAGCTCATCCCCTATTTTAATCGAAGATTTTCCTTCAGCAACATACATCCGCTCAAGCTCTTCTTTTGTTGGATTGATAAAATCCTTTGGCCGTCTTGCCTCTGATATAGTTCTGACATGTATCCCAAAATCTTTCAGCCAATCACTTACACTTTTTTCTCCCGACTCTAGTTCTGCAGAGATGTTGCTTATTGCCCTATGATTTTCCTCGTATTCTCTCCTCAAGAATGTCTCTAAAGGCTCATCTAATTTACTTTCAAGACTTTCAATACGCTCTTCTCTTCTTCTAGTATAGGGGTTGTCTGTTTCATACCCTAATTTCTTTTTTACTTCATCCACCCCGCCATGATAAGCAATAGAATTTATGATGCTAGACTTTCCTATTTCACCTAACTCGGTAATTGTTGGAAAATGCCCGAGATCTGTTATAACCTGCGCCAGCTCCGTGTCAAGATTATCAAAATCCAGCCAGAACCCAGCTGGCTTATCATCACGTGGGGGATAACCCATCTCATCTCTGAAAGAGAGTAATCTTCCACCATGATAATTTCTAATTCCCTGCAAGATTGCCCACTCTTTTTCCTTTCTTAACTCGAGGTGGCTTGGAAAATGCTCTAAATTTTGTATGACTCTCTCTAACTCACCCATAATGTTTTCTCTATCCTTCCAAAATCCCTTAGGTCTATTCTTTCCCATCATCTATTCCCCCCGGGATCTCCCTTCCATCTAAGACTGTAAGCTCTGCTTGAGAATGGCTCATGGGTTTTCTGCAGAACATAGACGTCCATCCTGGACGGGCCTTCTTCTTTCAAATGCTGTTTTACTGTAAATCCATACTCTCCGGAAACTTCTTCGAACCTTTTTTCATTTCCTGCATCCATGTAATCCTTAGGTATAGTAATGATTGCGTATCCATTATGTCTCAAGACGCGAGACATTCCCTGCAGTGTTTTTGCTCTTTCCTTCTTTGGTTCTGTCATCTGGAATGCAAGAGAGCAGACTGCAAGGTCAGAGCTTTTATCTTTGAATGCCGGTGGAAGGGCGGACATTGTACCTTCATACAAATCATTTGCGGGATAAATCTTTCTTCCTTGCTCGATCATATCTGGATTTATATCAACTCCTCTTGTTGGCTCCTGCAGGAAGTAACCGAGCATTCCTGGTCCGCAGCCTATGTCTATCTTATCTTCCAAACTTCGGCCTTCCTCTTTCTCCATCTCTCTTATTATCGGAATATAGATGTCCGCTGCATTTTTGGTCATGCTGAATACCGGATAAAGTTCAGCGATGAATTTAGACATCTCTGGGCTTCTTCTCATCCTTCTTTGTGCGCTTTCAGTTCCAACTCCCCTCCAACTCCAGAAATAGTTGAAAATAGTCTTGTTTGGAGAAGTTATCGCTCTGACAATCTTTGGAACTTTTTCTGTCTTATCATAGGTCATTAACTCTTCGAGGGAAATCTGCATTCCTTTCAGTAAGTAGGAGACAATCTCTTCTTTTCCATCCAACATTTCAAGAAGTGCCTGATCAAGCGAAGCTTGAGGGCCTGGAGTTTTTGCACATAGTGTATAGATATCAACCCGGTCTTTCTTGATCTCTCCAGGTCTATGAGATCTTTTCCACCTCTGATGGCGCTCCGCAGGAGTGTAAGGGATAGTCAAATCAACAACAGCTGTAGCCGCAGTAAGATCTACTCCTTCATTCATAGTAGTTGTGGCGATCAGGACTCTTGTTTTCGGATCATGCTGGAATTGCTGCCTGAAGTTCTCTCTTACTCCATCTTTTGTAGAAACATCACCTGTGATTGCAATCGCTCCATACTCACCATATTTATTCTCTAAGAAATCAGTAACTCCTGTCTTAAGACCCGTAAATACGAGCACTTTCCCATCTTTCTTATCCATTTCATTGTCAACAATCTCATCGAGCGAGTCATACTTACACGAGACATCTCTTCCTTTATTATATCTTTGAAGAGACTTATCAATCAAGCGCGGGTCTAAGGTAGATTTTGCGAGATCCATAATCTTCCTTCCGACATTCATCTCTTTCTCAAGGACAGTTTGATATGTCTCCAGATGCGCTCCCGTAAGTGGAATTTCAATCCTGTGATTAACTGCTTCAGGGATATGCTCCCCCAAGTAATCCTGGGCCATCCTCCTCAGCATCTTCCTGTGAAGAAGTTCCTTGACCGCCTGAGGCCTTTCGAGGTATAGTTGGATGAAACTTTGCCTTGCAATTCTGAAGTTATCCTGATCAGAAGACTCCTTTTCAGGATCAAAAGGATATTGTGCTGGATCAAGCATAGACATCTGAACATAAAGATCAGACATTGTGTTTGGGATCGGAGTGCCAGAAAGTAGGGAAAGATAGTCAGCCTGATCTGCCAGCGTTTTTAGCGATCTTGTTCTTAGTGCATCTGGATTCTTTGCATTATGCACTTCATCTGCGATAACATGATGGAATCCTGTATTCTTGAGCTGTCGAAGAAGACCATTATCAATTCTAGACATCAAAGGATAAGAAATAACTGACCATGTAGAATCTCCTGCAGAAGCAATTCCTTGCTTAAGATTGTCCGCGTAAATAAGATTTATGCTTCCATGTGGATAAGCCCATTTCTCTAACTCACGGGCCCAATGCTCTCTGACAGAAGTCGGAGAAATAATAAGAGTCCTAGTGTTTGGGTTTCTCTCCCTAAATTTGCTATTCGCAAAGATGGCTTGCGCTGTCTTAAACATCCCCATTTCATCAGCAAGCAAGAAGCGCTCTTCGGTGTAGAGCTTGTGCGCACCTACGAATTCAAAGGGGTGCAAACTAGGTTTAGAAGTTACCCCTGCCATGCTTTTTCCCTAGGGGGAGGGACTTTTAAACCTTTTGCTTTTTCACTACTAAGAAATAACACTAAAGTGCTTAATCCGGGCCAGCACGGCCACATCAGGCCGGTACATTCACTCCAACCCGAAAGTCTCGGCGAATTCTGTGATCAGCCTGTACTTGTCCAAATAGTCCAGGCCCTTATCTGTGATAGCATAAGTCTTTGCATTAGTCTTTCCCCTCTTCACTGAAAGCTCTGCAATGAGCCCTTTCTGCTTCAGCTCCTCAAGGTAAGTCTCCATCATCTGATATGAGAGATTAGATTTGTATAGGATATGCGTAGGCTTTATCTTCCCATTTCTGGCTCTTATATTCTCTAGGATAGTATGAACTATCTCCAGTTTACTTCTTTTTTTTGCCATGTTTTAGCAGGAAGATGAGATTTGCCAGGATTATCGAATACGCTAGAAGCTCGAGCAGATGGCTGACCACATAGCCCGTATAATTTCTCGTAGATAAGATAAGAGCGCCTCTTGCAACTAAAAGTATTACGAATGAAAGCAGGATTGAAAAAGTCCTAAGATTCTTTCTGGATGCATATTCCGAAGCATAGTGCGCAATCAGGAAGCTCAAGAAAAGTGCGGTCATCAAGAAAAAGGCGAAAGCTTTGTTCCCGCTCAGCAAAATTAAGAAAAGCTCCATGAAAATAAGCAGTATCAATATCTTAGAATTCTTTAGCTTGAGTGTAGTATAACAAAGCACCATTAGTCCGGAAACAAATAGGAAAATATGCAAGTAAAGCCCAAAAAGGCTCAAGGTTGTAATCTTGCTTAAGCTAAGCTCTTGCATACCTCCTCCAATTTCTGAAACTACTAATAGATTTATCAGAGCGATCAAGATGTAAGAAGCAGAGATGGACGCGAAGGAGAATCCGAAAAGACGGAACTCATTCTGGCAAGAGATTTTGTAGATCCTAAAAGCAGTTACTGCAACAGCGAATGCTATCAAAGCGAATAGTATCTCTAGAATAATTCCGAATCCGAAAAACCAACTAGGGACTAAATAGAATGAAACCATAAATAATTTCCGCAAGGATGCTTTTTAAGTCTTATGAATGTGAGCTCTCGAGATTCATTCTTTATCATTCTTTAATAAGTCATTAATAAAGGGCGCACATAGATATTTCATCAGACCCAAAAAACCCAGGAGAAAAAAGACCATGTCCGCCAGAAAGCCAGTGCAGAGAAAGCCAGGAAATAGGAGTAAGGGAGGTGATAAAAGAGACATTCTTGTCCTCAAACCGCCGCCGGGCACGCTCGCGCGTGCCCGGTTTTAATCCTCGACAGATCCCGGAACAACTCTTTCTTTCAAGCTCTTCGAGCAAAATTTTTCCATTATTTTATTTCTACACGGCATAAGATTTATATATAAAAGTGGTGCAGTGAGATTCGCAAAGAAAAAATAGGGAAAAAGAGGTAAAAATGACTCCGCCAAAGAATTTCAAGGTAGTCAAAGTAGAGGAGCCAGAAGGCCAAAAGATACGAAAAAGCCTCAAATATAGCGTCAAGGATGGGGCTGCAGCCTCTGCGATGACCGGAATCTCTGATTCTTTCTTGCCCGCCTATGCCATCGCCCTCGGTGCGACAAACAGGCAAGTCGGCCTTCTCACATCCACAGCGAGTCTCTTCGCTCCGATGTCCCAGCTTCTCTCGCTTAAGAGGCTTCACCAAGGAGTAAGCAGGCGAAAGATAGTCCTGACATCTGTCTTTTTTCACGCGACCTTGCTGCTCCCTATACTGGCAATCCCTTTCATCTTTCCAGAAGAGTTCAGAGTAGCTGTCCTTATCCTCTTGTTCTCTCTTTACGCGATCTCTGCGAATTTCGGTGGTCCTGCATGGGCATCCTGGATGGGAGATCTGGTTCCTTCTCAAGTGCGGGGAAAATACTTCGGAAGGAGAAACAGGGTTGCAGGTGTTTTCACCCTATTAGCAACACTTACCGCGGGAATAGTTCTTAACCAGTTTACCGGGGACAAGATATTCATAGGATTCGCAATGCTCTTCTTCGCAGCCTGCATATTCAGGCTCATCTCTCTGTACTATCTAAGCCTCAAGTATGAACCCTCACTAGTCTTGAGCGGAGAGCAAGAGCGCTTCTCCCTCATAAACTTCGTGAAGAAGATGAAGAATGATAACTTCTCACGCTTCGTTCTTTACGCATCATTGGTCACTTTCTCCACAAGCATTGCAGGACCTTTCTTCGCTGTCTACATGCTACGTGAGTTGCACTTCTCCTACATGACCTTCACGCTCGTAACTGTCTCGGCCTCGATCGCTAGCCTGCTTGCAATGGTCTATTGGGGAAAGAACATCGACAGATTCGGAAGCGTAAAGATACTCAGGATGTGCGGGCTCCTTGTAGGCATTGTACCAATATTATGGATTTTCGCTAGGGGAGACATTTTCATGATAGTACTGATCCAGCTACTTGCTGGATTCTCTTGGGCTGGATACAATTTAGCTGTCTTCAATTTCGTAAATGATTCAGCAACACAGCAGCAGAGAGCAACATTCTTTGCCTATTTCAACATACTTGGAGGAATCGGAGTCTTCCTTGGTGCAAACTTGGGCGGATGGCTTTCATCATATAAGATTCCACTCTACCCAGGAATCTTCGTCTCCGCATTCTTCACGGTATTCCTGCTATCCGGCATACTGCGTCTTCTGGATTACATAATCTTCCTTCCAAAGATCAAGGAAGTGCGCCCTGTCGAGAGCGGAAAGCCTCGCTTTGAAGTTTTCGGTACTGATTTTGCAGGGATAGTCAATAAAGTAGTTGTAGGAATCTATGTTGGAAGCACAGAAGTGAGAAAAGTGCGCTGGAGAAAATGGTTCGGCGCTGGCCTTGACAACATCTTGAACAGGGCTGGAAGAGTAAGGATTTAAAGGCACTGCTCCTTAGAATTTGCATGATCCAAAAACTCCCAGAGAAGAAATTTTACATAACGACTGCGATAGATTATGTGAATGCACGTCCCCACATAGGACATGCTTTCGAGAAAGTCCTGGCAGATGCCATAGCAAGATGGCACAAGTTTCAGGGTGAGAAAGTCTTCTTCTTGACTGGTACAGATGAGAACGCGCAGAAGAACGCCCAAGTCGCAAAACAGGAAAATATGGATGTGCAAAAATTTGTGGACAGGAATTCCCAGTACTTCGTAGAGCTATGCAAGGTGCTTGAAGTAGAATACAGCAGGTTCATCCGCACTACAGAAGAAGAGCACAAGAGGCTCTCGCAGGAGATATTCAAGAAAGTGTATGATAAAGGAGATATCTATAATGGAAAGTATGAGGGATGGTATTGCATCGGATGTGAGGGATTCAAGACAGAGAAAGACCTTGTTGATGGAAAATGCCCTGAGCATGATAAGAAGCCAGAATGGGTCTCAGAGGAAGCCTACTTTTTCAGGCTAAGCAAGTACAGGGATAAGCTGATCAAATTCGTCGAAGGATACATTGTTCCGGAATCGAGAAGGAATGAGATACTTGCAAGACTTGAGAACGAAGAGCTGAAGGACTTATGCGTTTCCAGAAAGAACTTGGATTGGGGCATTGATTCTCCGATAGATAAGAAGCATAAGATCTATGTGTGGTTTGACGCACTCATAAATTACATTTCTGGCGCAGAAGGAAATTGGCCGGCAGAGGTTCATGTTATTGGAAAAGGAATAAACTGGTTCCACTCTGTGATCTGGCCAGCCATGTTGATGTCTGCTGGCTACAAATTGCCAGAAACTCTCCTGGTCCATGGATATGTAAATCTGAAAGGGCAAAAGATAAGCAAGAGCCTGGGAAATACTATCGATCCCGTTGAGCTTGCCAAAAAGTACGGGGCTGATGTAATAAGATATTCCTTGCTCAGAGGGAGTGTCTTTGAAGATTTTGATTTCTCTGAAGAGACTCTGAAGGAAAGGAATAATGAGCTCGCGGACAAGCTTGGCAACTTGATGAGCAGGCTTGAAGGATTGGGAGAGAAAGCAGGGGAAATAAAGAAAATATCTCCAGATGCCGCACTAGGCAAAAAATTGAAGCTTAAAGAGATCCAAAGCAGGATGAAGAATTATGAGCTCGACAAGGCCTTGGCACTTATAATCGAATTCGTAGACGAATGCAATAAATATGTGCAGGAAAAGAAGGTTTGGGAGCTGCAAGACGCAGAAAAGAACAAGGCACTCTACACAATTGCAGATTCTCTTCGAGTCTCTGCCCTGCTCCTGCACGCCTTCATCCCGGCAACTTCAGAGGAAATCCTCTCGCGCCTTGGAGAGGACAAAATAACACTCGAGAGAGTAAAGTTTGGCCTGCTTGGCAGCGTAAAACTTAAAAAGAAAGAACATCTTTTTGCAAAGGTAGGATAAAATGGCAGAAACAATTCCATTCAAAGAATGGCAGAAACTGGATATAAGGGTGGCTAAAATCAAGAGCGTAGAGCCTCATCCGAATGCAGACAAGCTTCTAGTTCTGAAGGTAGATATCGGCGGAGAGGAAAGGCAGATTGTTGCCGGCATCAAGGGTCATTACAGCGAAAAGGAATTGAAGGGAAAAAAGATAATCATGCTTACAAACTTGGAGCCAGCCACACTCAGGGGGGTGAAGAGTGATGGGATGCTTCTCGCAGCTGTTTCAGGAGAAGGAAAGGATGAGAAAGTCATCTTGCTCGCGCCTGATAAAGATATAAAGGAAGGCACGAAGGTGAGATAAACCAAAGTTAGGCTGTAATGTCTAAAATAAATTGCCTCTGTGGGTAAGTGTTGCCGACATATACTTTTGTGGGATCAAGTTGCTCCTCATCTAGTTCGTTAATCAATTCTTTAATAGTAGCGCGGTGGGCAACAACTTCTTCATTATATATCGCTATGAATTGATCCAGATATTCTTCTCTTAAAGTTCTATAATTTCTCTCGAAATATTTAATGTCTCTTCTAAACCTTTTTAGCCCTTGGTCAATAACCTTCATATTAAGTTTCGCCTCAATTCCCATGTTGTAATTAGTGCAAATAGGAATAAAAATCTTTCTAAAAAAGAACAAATGGTCCTGCTGGGATTTGAACCCAGGACCTTTACCGTATCAGGGTAACGCTCTAACCAGGCTGAGCCACAGGACCAACGCCTCGAGGCAGATTCGAACTGCCGACCCCATGGTCTCTGCTTATCCCTTCATTTGGTTTTCTTAAGCTTTTCTTGATTAAACTTCTTTTCCAAAGAAGTTTAACAGCCATGTGCTCTACCGGCTGAGCTATCGAGGCATTGCATTTCTCACGTGCTTTTCTTGCTTTTCTTGCATAAGCTTCTTTTCTAAAGAAGCTTAACACTTTTAAAAGTTTTTAATTTCTGCGCTATCGAGGATTTATAGAAATCTGCTTAAGCCGCGCCCTCTGCAGGCTCGACATACTTAGCGTAAAGCCAGCCATCTCGCACTTCAAGCACAACACTAGCCACATTGGACTTCGCCTCATAGGTCACTGCTGAAAGCTCTCCAGCCTTCTCAGCCTTAGGAGCCGCTGTCACTTCGACAATCTGCTTCTCCTTGCCATTCCTTGAAACCTTGGATTGACCTTCTTGGGTTGCATTCCTTTCAACATTAAATACTTTTGAAGCTTCGTATTGTAGCTGTACTCCTTCTAGAGTCACCCTCAAATCGCCAGCAAGCTTCATCCCATTCTTAAAAAGTTTGAAGCTCCCTCCACCATCTGTGAAATACTCGAAATTTACCCCGATAACATCACCTTTATTTGCAGTGAAAGAAGTCTCTTTCTTCAGGTCTCCAGCAACCAATAAGTGAAGTTCAACTGCCGCAGGAGCATCAAGAGTGATGGATTTTGTCCCGCTCTTCTCGATAAATTCGATTTTATCTTTCCCTACATCAGTATAAGTTTCTGTTGCTTTCGCAGTTACAGTATATGAAAATTCAGTGCCTGTGCTTGCAAGAACAAAGCTTGTTGCGGCTGGAATGCCCTTGTATAACCCAAAGCCGACAAGAGCCAGAACCACGACAAGAGCCAGAATCTTAAGCCCCTTCTTTGCCCCAGAACTTCTTCCCGAGCCAGAGGGATTGTAAGAAGGGTATGTAGATGGAGAGCCAGCAGCAGGATAGCTGGAAGGGGCAGGAGAAGAGTTACTAAATGAAGGCATGCCAAACGATGGCCTTTTTCTTATTATTACCTCAACTCTGTCGTCCGCCATTTTTCTGATGAAAATGTATCGCAAGACCCTTTAAAAGCTTTGCTTCTTGATAATTTTCGTGCATAAAAAATATTTAAACCTTTCTAAAGCCTCTTTTTGACCTTCATCGTTCTTTGGATGAGTTAGAGGGGTTTTTCCCTGAGATATTTCTCCTTGTGTTCCAACGCCTTGAACACACTGCTATGCTTTGCTCCCTTCAGCAACGAGTGGATTGCATTACGAGCAAATTTGACATCCTCGGCCTCGCCGATAATCCCTATCCTGTTCTCATTTATGCACAAATCAACATCTCCAAGATCTTGGATAACTCTCTTTACTTTTCCTTGCTTACCGATCAGCCTTCCTTTGACCTCTGCGATTCGGTTCTTGCTGTTTGCAAAATTCTTTATGTTGATGGTCTCGAAGTTATAGTCTGGATTCTTGAGCTGGAGAGCTTGTTCTGAGGAAAATCCAAAAGAAATCGCCTGCAACACATTGAGGGCACAATACTCACCAAACGTTTCGCCCTCGATAGTTATTGCGCCGCTCGAAGAAACCCTGATTTTCACTCCTAGCTCATGTTCTATTAGTTTCTTGGTCGCTCCTCCCTTGCCGATTATCACTCCAATCTTGTCTTTTTCAATATGAAGCCTTTCCATTTCCCTACAAGATTATATGAGATTAAATTGTGACGATTCCTTTTCTTCTTAACCATCCGACCTGAGCCTTCGTGTATTTGAATAAGATATCTCCCCTTGTTGCCCCATCAAATTCCCAGGGTTCGACAAGGACAAAATCACCTTCCCTGAGCCAAAGTCTTCTTTTGAGTCTGCCCGGGATTCTGCATACACGAGCGTTGCCATCAAAGCATTTCACAAGCATCCTGCTTCCGCCAAGGCGCTGTTCCAGAACTCCGATCACTTCTTTTCCTCGCGGAACTTTCGTTCGCGCTATTTCTTCCTGCTCTGTTGGTTGTTCTTTCACATATGCCATTTTACTTGCTTAAATCATTTTTTCTACATAGTTAAATGTTTCTCCTATTTGGAAACCATACTTTTCGAACAGTCTTAGAGTAGCTTCATTATCTGGTTTGACAAGAGAGAATATGTGATCACATCTTCCACCGGACTTATTCTTAAATTCGTCTATCGCTTTTTCAAGTAGATTGCTGCCAACCCCCAAACCCCTATATTCTTGTTTGACAATCAAAAAATTGAGATAACCATCATTCGGGCCCTGTAGATAGTAGCCAAGTACATAGCCTACTAGCTCATCGGCAACTTTTGCGGCAAGAGTAACTCCATTATCATCATTTATCCATCCCTCTAGTGTTTCTTTAGAGGTAAATTGAGCTGAATCGGTTCCAGTTTGAAATTCTTCTGTCTGTAAACCTAAACTAATCACTTCGCTTATATCAGTTACAGATAATTTTCCTATTACAAATTCTTCCATTTCCTAAAAAACCATTGCATGCGGGATGCCGGATATTTTACCTATGCCCTCTTTCGAGATTAGATCGTTTTTCAGGCATAAATCTATTGATTTCTTCCCCACTATATTGTAAGATGGATAGGCTCGTTCCAGGGATTTTATAAGCTTTCCAAGTTCCTCTGCGCTCATCTCTTCTCCGCCATAAAAAAGAGGATTCATATCCAACTGGAATTGTCCATCCACGAATTTCTTCCCGAGCAACTCGGGGTCGCATATTGCTATGACCCTCCTATTGCTTTCATGCACCTTCACAAGTATCTTGCCTTCCATCTTGATTCTCCCTACAAATTCTTCCCGCTCCGAGCCTTAAACGATCTTCGCCCTTACGCTGTGCTCTGCGCCGCATGCTAAGCAATGAACAAAAAGAAAACGCTGTTTCTTAACAAACTCTGTGTCTGGCTTCCCACATTCCCTGCAAATGACGAACTCGCGGGCATAAGCTTCAATTTTCTGACTGATTCTTTCAGCCCCTATCTTACCGACAAAAATCAGCCTGCGCTCATCAACTTGCGCCGGCGCAGCGAGCTCACGGGAAAGGAATTTCAGGAGATGAACTGAGTCCCTCCTTAATGTAGAGACTATCTGAGAGAAATTCTCAAGAAAGGTCTTATTTCCCTCGATGCGCGACTGCGCGCGGGGAATTTCAAAACGTTCGCCAGAGTTCTCTTGCTTCTCAGGCATCTGCTTCAGGGCGCGATCAAGTAATTCTTCGTATTTCATCCCCAAGATAAAGAAAAAGAATTTTTATATGTTATGTTTTAAGGGAAAGATATTAAAAGTTCTAATTCTATGAAGGTATAAAGAATGACTGGAATGAGAAGTTATAAGATCTTAAAATCTACTGCGGGCTGTTTAGCTTCAGGAATAGCGGGATTAGCAGGATTAGTAGGGATAGGGATATTGGCAGGAATTGTGAGTAGTATAGTCAATACTAAGGAATATGAAGGAGAAGCCGTTTGGGAGGACAAAGTAATAACAGGAGATCACGCAGAATATTCTTTTGGATTAACCTTGGACGAAGCTTTAAATGGGGGAACAATAAATTTCTTTATTGGGAGGGGAGATTATTTTCATTTGAGTATAAAAGAAGCGAATCGCCTTGACAAAAAGATAAATAGAGGCCAAAGACTAAGAGTGCGGGTAGATACGAGTTATCACCCTGGGAGCGGGGAAAGTGTTTACATAAATGACATATACCCCTCTAGCATAACTACATTAAGTTCACCTCAAATTACACTAGAAGATAAAATTAATTAGTGGGTACCAACACCTAGAATATGAGAAAGCTCTACAAAAATTTAATTGCTGGAATTACTGCTGTTTCATTGGCCGCACCGACCACACAAGGGTGTGGAGATTCGCCACTAGACATCGAAGGAATCGTTATCAGCGATCAATACTATAATCCATTAAACAAAGTAGATTATCCTTCGTATATTATCGTTTTGGATGAGAAGGGTAAGGAAGTAACGATTGAAGTAACTGATCCAGAAAAGCGGAAAGGGAAGAATGATGAGCCATTACTCCATAAGATAGATCAGTTAATAAAACCTGGAACCAAAATTAGAATTAGCAATGGATTAACGATAAATCATGAACTTCAGAGAGGTAATATTGAAGGTTTGGGAACTCTTGTAACAGTCGAAATCCTATTTTATAGCGACCTTAGATTCAGAGAAGTTCCAGATCCCTAAATCAGCTTCACCTTCCCAGGCCTTGGTTCATAAGCTTCCCCCTCGCCGAGAAGTTCTTCGATTATCTCTGCGATAGCTTCCTTGCTGTTGCCCCCAATCTTCTGTTCTATGAGGGCGAGTTCCACACCCTCTCCTTCATCAAGTTTTGCGATCTGAAGCTTCACTCTCTCTTTTAATTCCGCCGAAGGTAAAAATGAGTTCTCTTGCTGTGCTTGTACCTGCGCGTCTGCACTTCCATTCTTTCCCTGAGAATTTCCTTGAGGCCCTTTTTGTATCCTCTCTCCTGTCTTAGGATTGAATTCCCAATTCTGCTCCTCGCTCCGAGCCCCGTGCTCTGTGCCCTGAGCTCCTTGCCATGCGCGCCCGGCCCCGCGCTCCCCCGGATCTCTCCTTCCGTTCTCAAGAATAAGCTCAAGCCTTCGAAGAAGGGCATGTTTTGCTGTAACCTTTTTCACAATCTCGGGAAACATGTAGATCTCATTATTGTATTCGCGGATTCTTGCTATTGTGAGGATAATGTCTCCTGATTCGATATCCTTTATACGGGAAAGAAAATCTCCAAACGCTTTGAGCCTCAGCTGTGCTGAGCCATCATCTAAGGTAAGAGAGCCATAATTCTCTGCCAAGTACTTGTCAACAACGCTCGCTATGATGTTGACGCGGGAAACTTGTTTCTCTCCGACACTGATAAAATCCGTCTGTCCTTCTGCTTTCTCAATCTGCCTTTCTTTCAAATCAGAAAGCCATACCCTGTACGCAGTCAATCTTGGCCTGCTCGCTCCTGTGCCTGCAGATGCAGCACTAAATTCATAAGATTCAGATACCATTTTCTTTACCCCCATCTTCATGCCCTGTGCTCCCAGCTCCGAGCCCCCGGCCCTGCGCTCCTAAATCAATCCTTACCAGTTCTATCCCAGCCTCTTTCAGCAGAGCTGTACCAAGCTCGTCGAGATAATCCTCTTCTGCGACAACTTTCTTCACTCCTGCATTGATTACCATCTTAGCGCATTGAGTGCATGGCGTAAATGTCGTGAAAAGGGTTGCACCTTCTGTCCTTATCCCGTGCAGCGCTGCCTGGATTATCGCATTTTCCTCGGCATGGCAGCAGGCACAATTCTTTAATCCTTCTCCGGACTTTATTTCTCCACGCACTCTCGCGGCACATCTTTCACATCCGCCTTGATCACAATTCTTTATCCCACGCGGGGTTCCATTATATCCTGTGGAGATTATCTGCTTATCCCGCACAAGGATAGAACCTATCTTGCGTGAGGCGCAATTCGCCCGCGCCTTGACGACATGAGCGATGTTCATGAAGTATTCATCCCAATCAGGACGCTCATTTTTTATATTTTTTATATCGCCGGGGCTCATTTTCTTTCTTTGATTCTTTGCCTAAATCTAATCTAGATCCTGTGAACAGTATCTTTCGTCGGCTCGAAAATCTCTCCCTCCCTGCGCATCTTCTCTATTATCTCATCGACTGTCTCCTTATCAAGCCCTTTATCAGCAACCTCTTTCCTGATCTCATCGATATGGATATTTTTCTTTCCTAATCTGTCCTCAAGTTTTATTATCGCGTCCCTGATTATCGCAATCTTGCTCCTCGTTGTTGCAGGGACACCAGTAAGGATCCTATCTATATCAAACTGCTGGGTCTCAGAATCAACTCCAACTTTCTTCAGCCAGTAATGCATCAGCCTTATAGCCCTCTTAGCATCTTCCTTCAGGACTTTAGTGCCAAGGCGCGCGCGAGCAGATGCTTCTGCAATCCTGATTAATGCATCAAGCTGTCTCGCAGAGATTGGAATCGCCTTCGATCCTCCAGATTCCGCAACAGCTGCAGCGCTGCTCCTGAGATCCACATAATATTGCTTGATCTCTTTTATCGCGCCATCAGTAAGCTGCGGTATGATCTTTTTCGCATGTGCGATATACTTCCTCAGAAAATCAGTTTCGATCTGCTTTTTGTTTTTTTGTGAGTGCTCAGCAAGAACATGAGTCGCAATAGCTTCATCAAGGCCTTTTTGCGGAACATCTACCAGAGGAAAAATCAGATCAAATCTGTTAAGCAGAGTCGGAGGGATGTCTATCTGATCGGGAAGAGGGCGTGAAATATCAAATCTTCCAAGCTTCGGATTTGCAGCTGCAAGAACTGTTGTCTGCGCTTTCAGGGTTGCCTGGATTGTTGCCTTGCTGATTGTGACTTGCTGCTGTTCAAGTGCTTCATGCGCCGCGGTCCTGTCCTGAGGATCCATTTTTTCCAGCTCATCAATGCACAGGATCCCCATATTTGCAAGAACGAGAGCTCCAGCTTCAAGACTCCATCCCTTCAAGATCTCATCTTTCACAACTGTTGCTGTAAGCCCGGCAGAAGTCGCTGCTTTACCTGCAACATAGCGCCCTTTTGGAGCATTCTTAGAGACGAATTGTAGTATCTGGCTTTTTCCAACACCAGGATCTCCGACAAGAAGGATGTGGATATCCCCCCTACTCATGGTATTATCACTTTTCTTCTTCCTTACCCCGCCAAAAAGTTGGAGAGCGATAGCCTCCTTTATCTCCTCGTATCCATAAATAGTTGGTGCAATCATATCACGCAGCTTTTCATAGACTTTCTCATCATGTGCAAATTCTTTGATCAATAGCTCATCTTCTTCAGAAACAGTTATATCTCCGTACATTTCTTCGAGAGGGATTATGTTATTAGCCTCAACTGCGAGCTCGAAATTGGTTGCCATCGCACCAGTTTTTGTATGTAGAGGAACCTCATAGATTACCCCTACGACCCCAATCCTGCTTCCCGGAGTTGTCCTTCGTTCCATCTTTGGCTCGACCAAATCTTCCTTAAGAAAAACATTGATACGCTTAGGCTGTTCAGAACCTTCAAGCGAATCTGGGGATTCTTCTATGACGAGTCTCTGCGCATCCACAAGTTCTTTGCTTAAGAGCTTGAACTTTCCTTTGCGGCCACAGGAGCATCTGAATGGCTCACGGAATTGAGAATCCAACTGAAGAACATTTATCGTATTGCCGCATGAGGGGCATTCGAATCTTGCTGAAGTTACCTGGGGTCTTACATCGCTCGACTGACGCACGAGACCTTCGATAAAGACAAAGTTCCCAAGATGCTTGCTTCTTATATTCCTGACTTCGATATACTGTGTCTTCGGCAAGTTTGTGAAGCGCACTTTTGCATCTCTAACTAGTCCAGTCTCACTCAAAGCAAGGTCTAGAACTTGTAAGACGTCATTCGGCGACTGAAGCAGAGATTCAGCAAAGGGCGGATTGAACTCGACAATCTTATTAAAATCGACTGCAACACTGCGCAGGCCTTCTTTTGATGCCTTCCCGATTACCCCTTTATTAATCTCAAAGAATTTCTTCGCCTCAAGTAATAATTCCTCTGTTTGCATCTTTTCCCCCGAAGTTTCCCCCTAAATTCACCCATACACATAGCCTAAAGTATAATAACTTTTCCATGACTCAAGAAAAATAAAAATGGGTGCGCTCGATGGCGACGCACCGTGCCCCCTAGCACCTAACCCCAACCCTAGTTCCGGGCTTAAGATTTTATGCTCTTTAAGTTCCTCACTAAAAGCTTCATCGCGTGATCAAGCTGGGGCTTGTTCTTAGTTCCGGTACATACAAGCTTCCCATTGCTGAAAAGCAAGAAAGTTGCATTGATCTCTGGCAGTTTGTAGACAAGGCCAGGGAACTGCTCTGGCTCATATTCTGTGTTCTCCAGCTCGATAGCAAGCATGTTCAAGTCAAGGCTCATACCTGTGCTTCCAGAAGCGACGATATTCTGCACATTGATGCGCGGCTTGCCCCTGATATTTATCTTGATCTTTCTCAGCTTGCGCATCACTTCACCGATGACCTCTCTCACCTGTGCAACGCTCTTTGTTCCAGTGCATACTAAGTTCCCAGAGGAGAAAACAAGAACAGCTGACTTAGGTTTCTTGACCCTCAGGACAAGTCCTGGGAATTGCTCCGGGTTGTACTCACTACTTGCTTGCGAAGAAGCAAACTTCACTAGAGGAACCCTCTTGCCTAGGGATGCTGTAGCTACTATATTTTGGATTTTCAGATTTGATTTTTTTGCCATGTTCTCCCCTAAAGCTAGCTAGTCCCACTTAAAGCTGAACATAAGCACAAAATTCTGTGCAAAGCGTAAAGCTTTAAAAATAATTTATAAAGAAGCTGCAAAGATATTTAAACCTTTTTGGCTGATTTTGGGAAACTAGGGAGTGGTTACCCTTGGGCCCGGGGCAGGGGGCACGGGGCCGGGGGGAGGGGAGCGGGGAGCTATTGATCTTAGGCTCTGTGCTGGAGCTTTTGGTCAAGGACTCGCATGCTTGTCGCAATATAGTGGAAGAAGCCTATAGCAAAATCTGCCTCTTTCACTCCATAGATTGAGTGGAAAGAGAAGTTCTGCCTGTAGAAGGTATTGACTGTGCCTTCAAGGGACATGGAGACTGAGAATCCAGGAGCCTCTCCATTCCTTTGAAGAGTAGATACATAGATGTTTGGCCTGTCGAAGAAGCTTTCCTGCTTGCGGATTGAGTATCCTTCAATATCACTTTTGCTCCTGCTCATCCTTCCCCGCGCTTCCAATTCATAATACTGCAAAGCAAAAATATTGAAAGTACAGGCTACTTTTTCGCCGTAAGAGAGGCTCATATCTGCTGCTACTTTTTCTATATCTTCGGCTGTAAAAGAATACATACTTTTCCATCTTCCATCAATCCTATCGAGCCTGAGAAAATCCACACCCGCGAGAATCGCGGCCTTACCGAAGTTTCCTGAGAAGGATTCAGAACGTTTACGGATGTTCTCTATCCTCCTCTCTCCGATTTCAGGATAAGATTCCCTTGGGTTTTCCCCGAGAGAAGAAATCTCATCAAGCAGAGTCTTGAGGGTCCAATGTTTGTGCTGTCTGCAAGGATAAACTCTCCCGGCATCCTCAACCAGTAATCTCCACGGACTTTTCTCATCAGCGCCAGAGTAAAGAGCTCGACACGCCTTTTCGAGATATTTATGGTTCTTCAATGCGTAACTTAGCTTGAGCTCATCATCATCCAACTTCCTAACAGAGCCTATCAATGCAGTTCTGAGAATCTCTTTCAGCCTTCTTTTCTGGTCATCATTACCTTTCTTTTTTATTATACCCACTAAAACCCGGTTAGATTCGTTCTCCCCAACTAAAGTTTCATAATCTGGAAATGTCGAGTCCAAAAGCCTATCGAGGTCACTAGAGGAATATTTTCTGCGGGCTGGCATCGAAAGAGCATAGGAGGAAAGTATAAATCTATTTCGCTTCGCGTGCGTACTTCCGAATGTTTTACTTACTTTGAGCCCTAGTCCCATACTGGAGCTTTTGGTCAAGGACTCGCATGCTTGTGGCCAAGTAGTCGAAGAAGTCTATCGCAAGGTCTGCTTCTCTGATTGCTTTCCCGGCAGAAAAGTAAAAGCTTTGCCTGTAAAACTTGTTTGGAGCTCCTGCCAGAGACATGGATACATAGAAATGTGAATCCCCCATCCCCCCCATCCCCTCTTGTTTTTGGGCTTGAGAAAGAGTTATGGAGGGGTCATTAAAAAAGGCCGTTTGCCTGTTAATCAAACATCCTTCCAGGCCCTCTTCCTGATTCCGGCCCATTCTTCCTTCTGCTTCCTGCTTGTAGTACTGCAATGCGAAGGCATTGAAGATGCAGGCTACTTTTTGGCTGTAGAAAGGGCTTTCATCTTTGATGAGCTTCTCAAAATCTTCTCCTCTGAATTGATATTTTACTTTTTCAACCCTTGGGAATTTAAGGTAATCTATTCCTGAAAGGATTGCTAATTTCCCAAACGTTCCAAGATGACACTTCGAGACTTCATAGAGGTTGCTTCCATTAAATTTTCTGGCACTGTGCCTAATCTTGCTGAAGTCTTCATTTGAGACCCCAATAGTCTCCAGAAGTTTGGCAAGAGACCATTCTTTATACTTTTTGCAAGGATAGACAAGACCAGCGCTCTCGCATACTTGTTGCCAGGGACTTTTCCTATCTTTTCTTTCCAGCAAGTTTCTAGCAGCCCGATCAAGCCCGGAATGTTCTTCCTGGATATGTTGAAGTGAGATATCACCTTCTTCATTGAAAATCCTCTTGGCACTCTCTCCTAAAGAGAGTAAAATTACCTCATCAAGTTTTTCTTTTTCTTCCACACCCCCCTTTCTTTCGATAGAGAAAATCAGCCCCTTCCTTAATGACATCAAAGTCTCATAGTCTGGAAATGTTCCTTTAAGAAAAGCTGTCTTTTCTTCACGAGTGTACTTTGGCTTAGTCATAAAAAATTGGGGAAAGAAAACTATAAATCTATTTCGCCTTCTGAACCTTCCCCTTCCCCGAAGCCCTCTTCTGGATCTTGAAGAAGCGCTCTACATCCCCGAGTGTATTGACATCCTCAGGGCCTTTATCTTCTGGGTCTCGGATGCGCAAGAGGCGCGGGAATCTAAGAGCGAAACCGGTAGGATACTTCGGCGAGCGCTGTATCTCTTCATAGCCTATTTCCACGACAACCAGGGGCTTGAGCTTCACATTCTTTCCATGTTCTTCAAGAATCAGGGGCCTTAGCTTCTTGGTGAGCACTTCCATCTGCTCTTCTGAAAGGCCGCTCCCCATTTTTCCTGTCTCCAGGAATTTTCCATGCTCCTTATTCCCTTTGCATGCAAGATGCAAGGAACCGAGCCATCTCGCCCTTTTTCCTTCGCCCCATTCTGCGCCGACAACAACAAGATCAAGAGGCTCAAGGATCGGCTTTACCTTAAGCCAATAGCCTACTCGCTTACCGGGCTGATATACTGCCTCAAGATTTTTTACAATTAGTCCTTCCTGTCTCTGATTCAACGAGTATCTGTAGAATTTTTCTGCCTCTCGCAAGTTCTTCGTCTCAAGATGCTCTGCAAGCTGGAACTTGCCCTTCACCTCGCGCACCATTTTTTTCAGAAGTTCCCAGCGCGTGCGCAACTTTTCATGCATCAGATTCTTCCCGTTCAAGTAAATGATATCAAAGAAATTCATCTGCACTGGAATCTCTTTCGCCATCTTTTCTATGTCATGCTTTCTCTGGATGCGCCTGCTCAAGCGCTGGAATGGAAGAGGCTTTCTATCAGCATCTACTGCCAGCACCTCGCCTTCTACAATGCATTCGCGTGCATTCAGATGCTTGCGGGCAAGTTCCACGATTTCTGGGAATTGCTTCGTCACATTCTCATTTCTGCGAGAATAAAGCCAGATCTCATTTCCTTCCTTATGTATCGCCATCCTGAACCCATCGTACTTCAATTCAAGTGCAGGATTTTCAAATGCCTCCAAGGCCTCTCGCAACCCGGGAGAGCGATCAGCGAGCATTACGCGCACAGGCCTTCCTACTTCTATCTCTGCCTTAAGTTTCCCAGAGGCAGCTTGCTCTGCAACCTTTCCATAATCTCCAAGAAAATCAAATGTTCTTTCGAGCTCCTTAACATCTTGCGAAAACGCTTTTGCTATCGCATCGCGGATGATGCCAGCGGCGACGCCCATCCTCAACTCGCCAAGAACCGTGCGCACGATGTAGCGCGCTTCAAGAGGAGATGCATTGCTCAAAAGCTCTGCGACAGAAAATATTTTGCGCTCTACACTCCCTCCTCCAGACAGGGATGGAAGTTTCCTAAGAGTCTCATAGACATGCTCTGCCGAAAGTTCCTTGTGAGCAAGAGAACGCTGTTTCCTGTGCTTGTCAAAATACTCGGCAACAGAACCAAGATCACCAGTTTCCTTGAATTTATGCATAACCTCCGAGTCCGAAACACCATAGGCTTTCTTTACAACTTCCTTTATCATCTGACGTGCAATGCCCAAGTCGAAACCAAGATATCCCTGCGAAAGGCGCACAACAAGAGCAAGCTCTTCCTTTTTGCATTTCGTGTAGAGCTCTGCAAGGACATCTGCCTTCTCCAGCTTTTTTGGGGTGGCCTCAAGCCTTTCATAGGTTTCTGCAAGGATGGAGTAGCGCATGAAAGAGCAAAGGAAAAGTATCTTATAAAAGTTGTTCTCGAACTTACAGCACATGTCAAGAATGATTTTACAGATTTTTATTCCGGATTATATTATTAAGCGAATGTTTATCACGCTTAATAGTTGTTCTACAAAATCGTTTTGCAATTGATTTGGAATAAAAATAATTCATGTGTGGCAAAACGACTCTGCGCCAGCCCTTCGGGACATTGCATTCTGGCTTGGTCTCGGTCACTGCATTCCCTCAACTCGTAGAACAGCGATTAGAACTCCGCTCCGTTGCACTCCGCTTCGCCCTTCGGGGAAATGCTTTAATGTCTTTGACTTAAAGCACTTCTCCTAATCGCATACGTTATCAGCAATAGCGATGGCTTATTTCCAATCCCCACTCAAAGGCGGAAGATTATTAAATAATGACAATATATCTAAATTATGCTTAAGAAAATTATTGGAGTGATGGGACCTGGTTCTAGTGCAAGCAAAACTGATTTAAAGAATGCTTATGAGATTGGAGCATTTTGTGCTAAAAAGGGGTGGGTTACTTTGACAGGAGGCAGAAATAAAGGAGTAATGAATGAAGCATTAAAAGGCGCAAAAGAAAATAATGGACTTACAATAGGAGTTCTACCTACTGATGAAAAAGAACTTTTTTCTGATTTTCTGGATATTCCGATTATTACAAATATGAGTAGTGGCAGGAACTATATTAATGTATTATCAAGCGATATTGTCATCGTTTGCGGAATTGATTCTGGAACATCATCAGAAATCAGTCTTGCAATTAAACCCGGGAAAAAGATAATTCTAATTGGTTTATACGAAGAAGCAAACACTTTCTATAAAAAATTGGCCCCGGAGCAAATTCTTTGCGTGAAAAACTCTAAAGAAGCAATTGACTTTCTTGAGAAAGAGAATGACATCCTCCGCACACTAAAATGAGTGGATTTCTTGCGTAAGGGTTAACGGTCCCATTCGGTTGCGCTCCGCTTTCCCAAATCGCCTTCGACGACTTCGTTAAATCACATACGTTAGTCGCAGAATTCAGAATTCCGCATTCCCACGATCACATGCCTCAAGAGAATGCGGCAATTTTTTCTAACCTCGCGCAAGAGCTTGCAGTTCATTTATCTTTTTACCAATAAACTCAATCAGTTTATCATTCAGTTCATTCAAAACAAGCCTTATCTTGCTTACAAACTCTCTCGCATTTCTCATTACAATATCTGTTTCTTTGTAGTTTATAGAGATGCCATACTGAACTGTCTCTCTTGCCCGCTTGATTTTCCACAGATAGTCAATATATTTCTCGCTTATTGTTATGGCTTCAATCTTGTCTTTCCTTTCCTTTAACTCATTGAAATTGCCTATCAGCTCTTTGCTTATCTGCTCTCCAAAGAAATGTTCCAGGACCGCCACAGTTGTAGCGTGGTCTTTGCTCTCCAATCCTATTTTTGTGAGTAAAGACATTGCTGACTGATACATCGCATAGTACGCAGATGTGACAACCCAATCCTTATGGCCAAGTTTGCTCAAATCCGTCATAACTATCAGATTATGGTCTGCTTTCCTGATATGGCCTTCGCTTAAGTAATTGTTCGGCTTGGATACCCTAAGACCTCTTTCTTGTTTGGCTCTCATCATTGACTTTACAATCATATCTTTAGCTTTCATTTGAACACCAAATTTACAAATTTTTCTACACCGTACAAAACATAATGATCTTTTACAACTTCTTTGATTAGGGCTTTATCTTTTTGTTTTTTAAAATCCTGCGAAGCCATCACTACAGCATTAATCTCTTTGCCATATTTTGCGTATATCTCTTTTGTTATTTTATCTATTCCCTCTTTTGTTTTGCTTATCAGCAGAATATCAACGTCACTCTCCTTTGTCGCTGTGCCTTTGGCAAATGAGCCAAACAGAACAATTGAAATCGGATTAACTGTTGATTTCGCAGACTCAACAAAATCCCCTAATATTACTTTTAGCTCTTTATTTGAATTGTAAAAATCATCTTTCTTTTCAATTTCACTTAGATTTACCAATGCGATTGTTTTTTCAGCAAATAAATTTATAGAACAAAGATATGATTTGCCAGCCTTTTCTTTGGTAACTACACTGTCATTGAATAATTTATTAACAGTTCTGTGGACGAACGAATAATATCCCTTCAAGGATTTTGCTATTTCGTTTATAGTAAATTTTCTGTCTATATTCCTTGCCAACAAATCAACAATTTTTAATTCAATTTTCATATTATCACTATTTATGATAATATTATCACTATTTATGATATATAAACCTTTCGTCGGCTCGCCTAGGAACTCTTCGCCCATCAGCCTTCGGCTTCGATCTGCTAACAGCGATAACGGTCCCGCTCAGTTGCACCTTGCTTTCCTGAAGGAAGGTTTATATCTTTTCACCCATCTGAAAAGAAAATGGCAGAGCAAGAGGTAAAGAACGGAGTGTACGAACATTTCAAGGGCGAGTTCTATCAAGTCCTAGGAGTTGCACACCATAGTTAGACTCTGGAAGAGTTTGTTGTTTACAAGGCACTTCACGAGACAGAATTTGACTCTGATGCATGGTCCATAAGGCCGAAAGATATGTTTCTGGGAAAAGCTGTCCTGGAACAAGATGGAGTGAGAGTGTTGGTTCCACGCTTTGAATACCTGGAGAATGCGGAGTTGTAGATTTCTCGTTACGTTAACTTTTTATATCATCTTTCTCTAAAATCTATATGAAAAAGAAGCTTAGAAAAAGCAAGGGTGCAAAGGCTGTTGCGATCATCTTTGGATTAATCTTTATGGTGGGAGCTTGGTACATTCCAGGACCCCCAAAACTTCCTTCAGTAGATGCTGGGATCTGGGCAAATGTCTTATTTTTCTTGATGGGTGTTTATATCATCTGGTTTGCATTTAAAAAATTGTGAGAGGAGAAAAGAAAGAGAAAATGAAAGTAGAGGATGCGATAAAAGAGCGCAGAAGCGTGCGTGAATTCCTGAACAAGCCTGTGAGCTGGGATCACCTGACGCAGATCCTCGAGGCCGCAATCTATACCCCTATGGCTGGAAATGTATTCTCCCTGAAAATGGTTGTCGTTGCAGATAAGCAAACAAAGGCAGGAATTGTTCAATACTGTCTAGATCAATATTTCATGAAAGATGCTGCGTACTTGATAGTCGTGTGCTCGGACTTGGAAGAAGTGGGGAGATTGTATGGGGAATACTCAGACAGATATGGAGCGCAGCAAGCAGGAGCTGCGATGCAGAGCATGCTTCTCCAAGCCACTGAATTAGGAATCGCATCATGCTGGATCGGCACAATGGATGAGTCTCCGATCAAGGCCATACTCGGAGTTCCAGGGCACTTGAGAATTGAAGGAATCATAGCACTAGGCCATGCCACAAAGAGAAAATGGGAAATGCCAATCAAATATGTTCTGAACAAGGCAGTGTACTTTGAGACTTATGGCAAGCCTCTCGGATGGAAAGAGCGCTCAGAATTCCAGTGGCAGCCAAGAGAGACCCGCTTTGAGGGTGAGTACGCGAAGAAGAGATAAAAAATGCCCCTTGCTGGTAGAACTCCACTTTAAAAATATAATGCCCATCGCTCAACATATGCTGAACGATAGGGAAGATTATAAGGATGAATACGTATGATATTATTTAAATCTTACTAATCAGCAACCCTTGCGTCACGTGCACTTGCACTTACCATTCTTAGTCCCAGAGCATGCCCCGCAGCACTCATCCATCTTCCCTTTCTTGCTTGATTTCTTTGCGACTTTTTTCATTTTTACTTTGCCTCCCTTTATTTCATTAATCTATTTATCATAGATATGCTTTCTATC